>Ga0307514_10000412_pt1 | contig 95597 bp, 96 predicted proteins | sample 16_EM_MG_FD_203088 | JGI IMG/M metagenome (GOLD analysis project Ga0307514, IMG submission 203088) | Populus trichocarpa ectomycorrhiza microbial communities from riparian zone in the Pacific Northwest, United States - 16_EM | ecosystem: Host-associated > Plants > Roots > Unclassified | place... | reverse complement strand
TGGCGCTATACGCAAGTAGGTGTTTTGCTTCGTGAACTAATAGTATCCACCCCACTGGTGGTAGTCACGTGTACTTGCTTAGCAATCAACATGTATCATTACCGCTATCAGGAGAGAACCCCTAACAATGAGCATCAATGGAGCATTAATGATGTTCAGTCTGATCTGTCAGATAACTGAAGAGTGACTGGTCTTTGTTATACATAAGAACAGTAATGGCCACCTCTATAGGCCACAGACAAAGCAAAACGCTCGCTGCTCGATCTTGAAAATGAGTCTCAACGTAGGGTCAAATATTTGTTGCCTTGCATCATGGTCAATCAAAGCACAATGTTTCTGTTACTGACTATATACGAAGCTATGACCGGTTTCATAGGCTATAATGCTATGGATCACTGAGTTGCAGGATTGAACTTGAATTAAATTGTGATTATTTGGGAGGCTGTCATGTGAACATTGCTTGCTTATCTGCCTATAAAGGCGGCCAACTCCCAGTATCTAGATGTCTGCAATCATTCGCTACTGAAATTACCCAAGAAGTAAGATCAAAAATCGTTGTCACTCTGTTGGCGCTCATTGCCAAGATGGGGCAGGGAGTGTGTAGCTCTCTCTTTTGCCTATAATGGCAGCCACTACTTTGACTATGTATAACAACGACTAATTCACTTTTTACTTACCTGACTTACAGGACCAAAAATTGTTGATGCTCAGTTGACACTCATTTTGCCACTCGCGTATCCCCAATATGGAACCATTCACTTTAACATAGTATATTATTAATGGTCTTCTGGCAGCCGTTCTATACTGTTAATGTACATTCTCCTTTATCACTACATTGTTCTTTAATGATGCGTATAAATACATCCTTTGAAATATACTTTAAAGTGTACGCTAATTGTAGATAATCATAATACTGAAAAATCCCATTCGCTTCTATCAATTCCTGTCTTCACTGTCGGGTTCGCTCACAAGGCTGCTTTCTTCTGGAAAATCGATGTCAGCTGCATTACCATGGCGCGGATAGTCTACTAACCAGTAGTGTTAGGAACAGTTCCGGACTGTCACTTCAGATCCGGGTCCGGGTCAGAACCGAACCATTGACAAATTGGCAGTCCGGGTTGTCAGTACACCCGAACCGTCAATTTTGGCATGGTTCGATGGAAATCTCCCAACCCGTCTGAATTGGGCAGGTTGTCAGCCGGTTGCCCAGCGGGTCCATCTGTAGATTTATATAATGTTCTTATTTTGGCAGTTGGATAGTTGTATATTATTGAAATTAGGTATTCGACAGCCAATAATCTCTTTTTGCATGTTTTGTAATCTGCGACATTGATTTTTCTGGAATACGTATTTTTCCTGTTATATGTTGTATTTTTGGCTATAAAGGCTGTCAATAGTTCTGTTATGAGCTCATTTATCAGTGTGAAGCCTTCATTACCCAATATGCAAGACCAAATATTGTTGGTGCTCCGTTGATGCTCAGTTTCATGAAGGGATAACATATTTGTCATGCACTGTGTCAAATGAAAAGGCTGCCACGACATCGTCTATGAATTATTACCACATTGCGATACTCAGAATACCCAAGATCCAACACCAAAAATTGTTGACACTCCATTGACGCTCATTTTCAGGATGGGACAGGGACCGTGTTGGTAGTATTTTTAACTTGGAAGGCAGCCAATACCTCGATTATGAATGGCGGCAACCAATGACCACTTAGTTTACACAAGATATACAGCCAAAAATCGTTGATGCAAAGTTGACCCTCATTTTCAGAATGGGGCAGTGAACATGTCGTATACTCTGTTGCCAAGGAAGGCTGCCAGTACGTTGGTTATGGATAGCAGTGGCCCGGATACTTTTCAATTACTGTACTTACAGGACTAAAAATTGTTGACGCTCCGTTGACCCTCATTTTCAGGATGCGGCAGGGAGCCTGATTCTATTATTTTTGACTCGGAAGGCAGCCTATACCTTGGTAATGAATGGCGGCAACCAATCGCCACCTCGGTTACCCAAAATGCACAGCCCACAATCGTTGATGCTCCGTTGACGCTCATTTTCACATTGTGGCGTGACCATGTCGTTCACTCTTTTGCCAAGAAATACTGCCAGTATATTGGTTATGGATAGCAGCAAACACGTCACCTTACAATTACCATACGTACAAGACTAAAAATCATTGACGCTCCGTTGACGCTCAATTTAATGTACAGTCTAGTCAAGATCTGCTGGCATTAATAATTGCACAAATATATTTTTGAACTTAGTGGTTGCCTTTCAGCCTGATAAGCACTTGGCTATATGGCAAAGCCGAGCCCAGTAATATTCCAGCACTGGTCGCTTTCATCCGGTTAAAATTTGTATATCTTGGCAAATATTGGATACTGCCCGGTATACCTTTGGTTATTGACCAATATTCTCATGCGAATGCTCAGTAATCTTTCCTTATATTGCTCTAAATGAAAGTCTCACTCAAACTACATAATGAACTTCGAGATAATACATTGATGCATTCTGGGCTACTTCTTCTTGATCACCTTATTCCTCCTTATTTCAATTATATTGACTGTCATCAATGCCGTTTCAACCTTCTGCGTTGACCGTCGTGTAGGCCGAATCAATCTGGGAATATTCAGGGCAGCACTCACATTCCGGTGCTCCGGGGTTTCTGAATCCTCCCTGCCGTTGTCCAGTTCCATATCTGATTCATTGTCTGCCTCCCAGTCATCTTCGCTGTGGTTTGGATCATCCAAGTCCTCATTCCAGTTAAGCCAATTTTCGGTGTCTGAAATACTTTCAGGTGAACTATCCTCATCACTTTCGGCAGGATGGCAGTCGATTCGTTGGATTCGGCGGATAATCAATACTTGAGTTCGTCCTCCTGGGAGGTCGTTTGCAGACACAGCTGATGACACAGGTGATTTTTCCGACAATTGAAATGCAGCCGCACCATCATGTTGAAAGTTTGACCAGGATGCTTTAATGATCTCTTCAGTATCAGAAATGTATCCTACAGCTGTCATTTGTTTATTTTGAGCCTGTAATTCCTTCTGTGTAGCTGGTACGCTTTGGCTACCATGCCACATCTCCAAAACATTGTGGACCTTGGCCATTCGGTGCAACTTCTTTTCCTCCGCCTCTCTCTTCATCTCCATGTCGTTATCAGTGCTGGTTGTATCCAATACTGGGTTGTCGCAAGCCAGTAATTCATTGTTGGCTCGAGCGAACTGCCTTACAACGATATTTTTGCGAAGGGTCTCGCCTGTGGTTTTTGACTGCCTCCAACCGATCATATTTCGCCCAAGGGAGAAACTGGCCTCCACTCCAACACTGTGAGGTATGATAGAGAATATATCTCGTTCGACATTGGAGAGATCGGCGTACTTTGAGAGTGTTTCTCCTTGCTGCCACCAGCAGTCGGTGATATCTGGTAACCAAAATGTACTACTAATCTCCATTGGATCGGAGTGGTAATCATTAAGATTCGGATTAATTTGACCCCAGTTCTGTGGCACTTTAGGAGGTGAATTCAAATAGAGCCTTCCAGCTGTCAATATGCGTAAGGCACGATCGCTTGGTCCAGGTGTGGTTTCGGCCACAGTGTTAGGCATCAAGTATTCTTTATCATCGCTGGACGAATCATATAGATCTTTAGAAGATTCACCAGATCTAGAAGCCATTGCAGAGGAGATGAGATTGGTGTTCAGTATGTTTTCCGGTTTAATGACCGGCCTACGTCTACATTTAGTGCAGTATTCGTTCTCCACATACTTCAGAAGGCCTCCTGGTATTGGGTAGTATAAGAAGTCTCATCTTCAGGATTAATATACATTCCCTTGTCCCACTTCCTAAACAATCGCAATTTCCGGAAAGGATCCAGGATATGTGCCGAAATGAGAAGCATACCAGTTGTTGCAGTAACTTCAGTATAATATTTGGAAATCTTCTGCCGCACAAACTTCACAGCAAAGTATAAGTCTTTTTTTCATTGTGTCTTCTTCTTGGCCAAAGCTTGCATCACACCATCTATGTGATCAAACATGTCATTGTAGACAGTGATGGCGTGATGCAGAGTAACGGTATGCCGTTTTGACATCCACAGGGTCCAGTACCGGAATGGCCAAAAGACCTCCATTACATACTTGACAGTTGTCCACTCAACCTGTGTTGTGAACAGTGGCTGGTAATCGCTGTATTTTGGGTTTTTAAGCCACTCGCGTGTGAATTCACGTAATCGGTAGGCATGCTCAAACAACTCCAGTGTCGAGTTCCAATGTATCTTTACATCCATAATGGGTAGTACTGCAATCCGGACCTTGGCTTTTTGACATTCAATTTACTCATTTCGACGACCAGGTGTCAGCATAAGCAATCCAGCAGGCATTCTCTGCTTTATGAAGGTCAGTTTCAGCAGTTTCAAAATATGTTGAAATACGTACTTTCTCAATGATCCTGGCTAAACCTGGTCTCATGGCCGACACCGTGTTGATTCTAGCATTGCCCTTTTTTCAAAGTCTTTGACCCTTCCCAATGTCTGTACTTTCATTCTCTCCAAATTGCTGATTGCGCTCATGGGCTTCCCAAGACTTGGTGCGGCCTTTTACACCCTGAGTGCTCATGAATGCACCCAAAGCAAGCTGAATGACATGCGCCATGCATGGTACGTGGTTTCTCAATGCGGGCCACTTGATTACGGAGGCCTCAAGGGTAGTTTGTTTTCGTGAGCCATCCAGTAATTTGAAAAAGCATTATCGGTTGTAATTCCAAGTAAACAGCCGTGAATCAGCTCAAAACGAACACGAACTTCTTTCAAATGTCTGGCTTGTCTTGCTCCTGTATGTTGACCCTTGACCTGTAATCCTTAAAGAGCTTTCGAAATTGGAAAAGAATGGGCTATCAACCTCATTGAATGCCAGTTGTACTTCTCCCAAAGCCCAATTTCGATCCATGTAATAGGCAATGACCGTCGTTATTGCTAATTTGTTTTTAGATGTCCCTCTGTCTAAAGCTAAATTTACTTTGTTTCTTGATGGCAATTGCTTCTTAATTGCATCAACTGGTAGTGTGTATTCCCTCCAGCAAATATTGCTCAGAGTGCTGGCTGACGGTGACACCAATTCGCTTCGTAATGCATTGTATTAACGTTACAGCTTAAGGTTTGATATTGCATTCCATGGAATATGAGCCGAAACGAATCCTAACATGAGGTAGCAATTCCACGTGTCTTGGTGAAATTCGGCAGTTGGAAAGTCCTTTGCTGGCAGTTTAGAGCGTTTTGTCTGTCAATTCAGTAAGTAAACTTGACACCTGAATGGTAAATTTGAATTTCCTTTGCGAACTTACAATCGGAATACCTTGACTTCCTTGCCTTTTGAGTATGGCAAAAGCAGTTTCATCGACCGTTGAACTGGTTAATTCGGTTACTTCTGACACTGTTAATTCGTTTAGCTTTGCAATGTGCATTTTTGCCAGCAAGTGTTTGCCCATTGAGCTGGTCCCATGTTCTGATGGATGGCGAAGAACTTGATGACAAACGATACATATGATACCAGGGATGCTGGTCGCCGCAATTCCACAGTGTAAATAGAATCACTACGAAGACGCATGTCTAGAATTATTCCAAGCAATAGGCCACTTCAAGCCTACATCCATTGAAACCCACCAAGCATGGAAGATGATTTGTAAAGTAAGGTTGCTTAAATCACGTATAAAGAGACGTTCATTTTTTGATGATATCATAACCTCAAGCAACAAGGTATTTAGAGATTTTGTATCCGACATCGTGGTAGGAAATTGAATTATGGGTAATTTTATGTGAATAACTGTCACAGGATACATTATAGTCAGGTAAAACACTGGTTCTTAAATATTAACTTTGGAGCTACATGCAAGAAAACAGTTAGACCTGTGACACATCGCATGCATATTTGTGAAGTTGAATACAAGGACATACAAAGATGAGGCGGTTGCGATATCATCACTAGCATTGTTGCCCTTAAAGGCAGCTGATAGTACGATTATGGGTCTACGCCGTTGCATTGCTGTCTGATTATCCAAGATGCAAGCCCAAAAATCATTGACGCTCCATTGACGCTCATTTTTAGGAGGTAGTAGTGATGTTGTCACTAGCATTTTTGCTTATAAAGGCGGCCAATATTGTGATTATGGGTGTATGCCATTGCACAGTGCTTGAATTATCCAAGATCCAAGACCAAAAATTGTTGCCGCTCCGTTGACACTCATTTTTAGGAGGTGGTAATAATATCGTCGTTAGCCTTTGTGCCCATTAAGGCGGCCAATACTGTCATTATGGCCGAATGCTGGCGCACAGCCCAGTGATTATCCAAGATTCAAAATCAGAAATCGGTGACACTCCGTTGACCCTCATTTCTAAGATGGGGCAACGAGCATGTCGGTTGCCTTTTTACGTCTAAATCCAGCCAATAACTTCTCTTTGGATCAATGTGACTGTGCAACCCATTGATTGCCAAAAAGATCAGACTAAAATCATTGACGCTCCGTTGACGCTCGCGTTAAAGACATACTAGCAGTCCTTCCGTGGCAAATTATTTTGCTTAAAATTCATACCGTCATTATTGACAGCCAATATACTGTTTCTACATAAAATCTTTCGTATCCAGAAGCATCGAGGCCTCTCAGTTTCTAAGTCACCACTATTCACGTCATCAGTTCGATAAATGACATAGCTCCATCGCGTTTTGGCACTTTCAGCCAGTATGTTATGGCATACAGATCCATCAACTAATTTTAGTCATATAGACCCCGACTCCCTGACCTTTCTTTGTCCCGCTCATTTTCCTCGATTTCCATGATGTACCATAAGCAATTTTCAAAATCTCGACCATGTGCAGCAGGTCTCGACAGAGAGTTATGCAGTTAGCTGCATGAACTAATGCAGCATGACGGCCACCATTCATCCGGGTTTAGACTGCGCACTGACCGCTCATCCTCTGACTGAAATGACATCACTGGATTAGATTTTGGTAGTTAATTTCGTCTCTATTTGAGGTTGTGCTTTCTAATGTAACCGTAACAGGAAAGTCGATTCCAAGTTTGCTGGCAGTCTATCAATGAGATTTGGAGTCTAGAACCTTCACATGGCCCATATGACCCTTGCACACACACTGATGAAACATCAAGTCTCACAATGTGGTCAATGAAATCAAGCAAAAGCTGTCACGTAGCAAAGTAGGTACACAAATTGTTTTTCCAAGCGATAGGTCGTCAAAATTGAATATTTGGCTATCTATACCTCTGGTGACGTGGGAGCCGTCACCGTATCTTCATCCATATCCGATTTCTATATGGTAATTAACTAGGGATGCTTAATGCAGGGGTAAAGGCTTACGGTTTTAACAGGGTTTGCTTTCTGAATCGGTGTCAAATCTGGTGGCGCATCGGGCGAAAGAACCGGTATGCATTGGTGTGACTGTTGTTTCTCCGAACCCAGCCTCATTTGACTACAGCCTGGTGGAGAAGTCACTGCCGGCATTTGATCTTGTCTGAGGATGATATCGAGAGTCTGCATATGCTCTCCAAATGTTGTCGGTGATGGTGCAGCTGCTGTCTTGTCTATTTGGGGATTGAAACCCACCGGAACCTACAATTCAGCAGTCCCATCCTTCATATCTCTCTGACGGAAGTAGTTGGCTGCGTCCCCCCATCTCCGTTGGGTCAATTCTTCAAGCCTCATCTGCTTGTGCCGAAAACTCTCCGTGCGATGCTGTACTGTTTTGGAGATCATGCCCATCACCCAGCCAGTTTCATCATCATCACTCTGCTTGCCGAGCTCTGTATCTTCTTCATCATCTCCCTCGTCTTCCACACTCTGCTCATCGTCAGAACTTGCAAGATCGCTCAGACTGTCTCCGATAGGCTTCTGTATCTCTTTAAACATTGTATTGGGCTTTCTGGTTGTTGCCCCCGTGTTTTCAGCAGTAGTCATATCGTGCAGCTCTTGAATAATTGCTGTCTCTGCGTCTTGAACTCGCTTCTTTGCTACAGCGGTTTCTCTCTCCACATAATCGTCGATCCATTTATCTTACTCTTCATTGCTTAAAAAGTGCGTTTCCTGTCTTTTCTCCCCCGAAAGCTTCTTTTTGGATCGTAAACTATGCAATGCTCCCAATGCTCGGACCCTTTCTGCCTTCAAGCCACTCTTGCCTTAATTTGCTTGATGATGTCAACGTGTGGACTGCATTGTCAATTTGCCATATTTGCCTGCCAGAAGTGGAGAAAAGTTCTTTTTCAGAGCATAGACCATTGTATCGTGTATTGACCTTGTTGTTGGGCAAGATGTTGGGTGTTGCAAGATATGGACCACATGGAGGCAAGCTGAGTCTTGTATGTCAAGGTTCGTACATTTAATCAATTTGAACAAAGCAAAATCTGCATTTTGACCGTCATTTCATCCGGAATAGTAACGCTAACCGGACATCATGACTTGATAGTTAATGTGTGTTTCATGTAATATCCCAGTGATGTGTTGAGACAAACATCACCCGATGACCTTTCCGTCGAAGAAAAACTTTTTCTATCTATCAAACATGAGATATCAGCTGTCGTTCACTTCAATGTATCCCTGCCAACAAACAAAAAGCAACATTGGACCAACTTACTGCAAATTGCGGGACCTTTGGAAACACCTGTAACTTGCAGCTATATGCAGCATGATATAGCTTAAGCAGAACGTGCAAGTTGACTGTTATTCATTCCCTTGTGACTTGTAGCTTACTATATATTCCTCAGGACTTTCCACTTTTCTTTATCATCTTTCTCACCTTTTCCACAACAGCACGTCATGGCTCCACAAACACCTCAGCCTGATGTGATTGAATCTGAATCGAGCCGAATGATGGGCGCTTCATCTAATGCGCCCCTGGCTGAGACACAGCAGCAACGCAGACACCAGTTAGTCCACCGCGACGCTGCATTTGCAGCCACCAGAAATATTGGCCAGGACGTACATTTAAAAAAAGTACGTAAAACTGGACGCAGCAATAATAGGCAGCAGCATGGAATCGGATGTGAGTAGCTTCATATCAATGTAGAAGGTAGTCAACTAACACTATAATGTCCAGCCGGTGTACATAGAGAGCTCCGTCAGCAATATATCACTCCCCACAATGGCAAACCTCCTTGGTCGATGAAGGCATTCATCCGCACAGTCCGTGAAATTGAACATCATGATGTCATCAGCTCTAGGATTTTCGCTGATGAACTTCATGATAAAGATCCAGGGGAGTGGACAAAACAGGCTTTACAGACCTTAGAGGAGGCTACGGAGTCATATATGGTTGCGGTAATAGCCAAATCTTCCTTTTAGAAGTAGCAACTAATTTCTTGTAGGTTTTCAATATGTCTGCTACTATGGCGAGGCAAGGAGGCCGGGTACAGCTAGCACAGTTCGACATGCGCCTTGCCTTGAATATGGCCAAAATGGCCAAAGGAGGGTGTTCGCACACCGCAATACAGGAAACACAACAACTAACTAAGAAACATCGCGCCGAAGTCCGAGGAGAGAAGAAGTGAGGAGTTGAGTTTCCTGGGCATTAAAAGGTGAAGGCTACAATAGAAAGACATCCCGCAATGGTTTATAAAAATCACATGGCCAGCTATCCTCCATGCTGAAATGGCACAGCAAAGAATCCACAGATATGCTGGAGGCACAAAGGAACAGGCGCACCTCCACCAGAACCGATGACACCTCCACCCAGAACACCACCTCCGCCCAGAATGCCATCTGCGCCCAGAACGCCACCTGCACCGCCAGGTGACACCGACCGAAATGAAAGTGATGATATAGAAGGTATGCCATCCAGGTGTGTGTATATACATTCTTCGCTTCCAAACACTCAATTTTTCAATCATAATATATATGCCAAGGATAGCAAGTGCAATAAAGATTTTATTCCAGATTTGCTGAGTACACTATCTGCTGCGTGGAAATACCGCTGACATTGATTTTGAAGACAACGACAGCCTTTTGAGCGAATCTAAGGGTAAAGATGACCATTGATTGAAACGAACGGGATTTTTGAGTATTATCATTATCTACAATTAGCGGACACTTTAAAGTATATCTTAAAGGAAATATTTATATGCACAATTAAAGAACAATGATTAAGGAAAACATACATGAAGAGGATGGTGTTACGGGGGTATTTTAAGTCCCAATAATCAATACAACATTTATTAGACTAAATACAGCTGGCTATCTCCTTGTCCTTTTCTCCTTGTCTTCCCAGACTCTATCTCTTATCCCTCTAAGAATAAGAGCTTACCACTCTGCCTCGTCGGTCCAAGGTCGCTCTTCACACCACTCTTCGTAAGGTAATGCACCTGTAGCGATGTACCTGCTCACCTCGTACCCGATACTTTCGATAATCGCTGAGAGTGAAAGCGCTCGGGCGATTTGGGTTAAATCCTGCTCGTTGTGGTACACGATGAGATCGCCGAAAGTTGCGATGACCCGCTGGTGTGCGTACTGAGAATGTGTTGGTCTCCACAAACTCATAAAGAGCGTATTTACGTAAAGAGGATAGAGACGTAATTGTGATTTTAAGTAGATAGAATTCTTAATAATATTTTAAGGTGTTCTTCGCTGGTAATGTCTGACTGAGGATTGCTGCTAGAGCTTGGTTGTTTTCATCGTCGGGGACAAAGTGAGCTTTTTATAATCGGTTCCTTAGGTCAAGCTTGCCGTTGGATTTCCGTCATGACACCATTATTGCTTGATAGCTTGTCGCAGGTTACAACTGGTGTTCTCCATTGATAGTGCCACGAATTCCCATTGGTTATCGTGTTCATGCATGAGCAGTTTTAAGACCTTACGTCCCCTTGCAGGCTGTCCTCATGATCATGATATCAAACAAAAATAATGACAGCTCATAACCTCGTGTTCGACATCTTGCTTCCCATTTGTTCAGTAGCTTGAATGTCTGATGACCTTAGTCTTATCAGTGCTTATCGCAATATAATATTCATAGCTCTTCACTATTAATTGCCTGACCATTAATTTGGCTATTCGGCATTGCGTCAGAGATTTCATCGGCGACCAACCAATACTCCGCTAGCGTAGATAATGAAAAATCAACCTTGTATTTAAATCAAGGATGACGTTGCAATGCATATGGTCTTAATTCAATAAGCCGGTTTGCTTCTGGCCTCTTATCTTCAGCCACTGTCATTAATCCCTCAGATACTGCATGCTTAGGTCTCGACCTTCCGATGACTGGGGATTGCCGCAAGTGCTCTCACCACTTAGCGCATGAGAGTGCAGATCCCTCGTACTTGCATATTGCAATATCGTTTGCTGCTCACGTAGTTCTACGTAATCGCAACTTAACTATGAGTTGTCCCGCTAGATAAGATATAGTAGGTGTGGTCAATAATGATGTGCACTGCTGAAGGTTTTTCACTTCCCAGTTATGGCGACATAATTGCGTCATCATATTTGAATCTGCTAGTGCGACCGTAGTCTTCACTAATTGATCACCATGCGGCTCAAGTGTAATCCCCCTAAGGATCACCTGACTGACAGCCATGTTCATGTATTTCGCAGATAGGTGTTTTGCATATGAGCATCATTAAAGATTTGTCACATGTGCCTGCTTCGTTCAAACATGTATCATTACCGCTGCTAAAGGAGAACCCCGAACAGATAGAACGACTGCCAAAACACAGCTATTGATGTTCTATGCCAAAGTGAATGGTTGTTACGGGGGTTCTTAATGCCAATAATCAATACAACATTTATTGAATTAAGTACAGCCGCCTATCTAATAATCTCTTTCTTTCCTCGTCTTATCCTAAGACTCAACCTCTTGCACCGTAACGCAAGAGAGCCCTAAATCAAACCTTCTCCAATGCCCTTCTCCGATGTAAAGAAAGATTAGATTTCCCTGTCGTGCAACCACTGCTTGGCAAACTCCTCGAATGGTGGTGCGCCAGTGATCAAGTGCCGCAACACCAGGTAGTCGATATTCTTGAGTTCGCAGAAACAAAAAACCACTTGGTAAGTGTGGGTTAAATGTGCTTCGGCCAGCTGAGAGAGTAACACTCCGAACGATACGACAATCTGTTGCAGAGCGTATTCGCATTGTGTCAAGTGTTGACCAGACATGCATCACCTGATCACGGAGGTGGATAAGAGTAGTAATAATGAAGATGAACCTCTTAGATAGAGTTCTTCATAATGTTTTAAGATCGTCTTCGGTGTTCTCTGAAAGCTAATCTTGTGGATGATGCCCTTCTTCCTTCGAGCAATGCTGGCCCTTTTATAGCCATCTTCCTTCCTCAGGTGTGATAGCATTATCTCGGCCATGCCCCTCAGTGCCTGGTGATAATCCTGCCACGATCCCCTCAGGTTATCGTGTCTTTGCAAAGTGGTTTGAAAGCGTTACGCTCCTGATAAGAATCAGGCCATCCTTCGCACGATATCAGCTTACCCCTTCTTAACTCAGACATCTTGCAATCGTACGACTCGGTAGTTGGAACATCCACCAATCCAAGTTGATGATCCTTATCGCCTCTTAAAATCCCTCATGCAAATGAGTTATTTAATTGCATCATAGATTTAATCGGCGACCAACCGATACTATGTCAACGTAGATTGTTGACGCGTAAGCTCATATGTGATACAAGGTTACATTGCGATCCAGACCACTCGAGTCAACAAGTGGTGCTCGCTCTAGGCTAGCGCCTACATCATCAATCCCTCAGTTACATCACGCTAAGGTCGAGACTTTTCTCCAGACAGGAATGTGCCTCCCGAATCCTAGCCCATTACAGGTATGGTGAAGAGTCCTCTTAATCGCGTATGACTATCAACTGCCGTGCTGTCAACCAGGCGTGCCCCGCGAAGTATCCAGGTGTGAATGAAGTACCCTCACTTCGCGCGACTAATATGAACTCCCACTAAAGAGCATATTACTGACCACTTGAATGACACATGCATAGGTGTTATGCATATCGTAGATATGTATGCATCTTGTGATCACAATCAAGTATCATTATTGCTGCTAAGAGTTAACCCCTAACAATGGTTGCATAATGCAGATACGCCTGTGGCAAAATGAGTGTTAACAGAGCGTCAACGATTTTTGGTCCTGTAAGTCAGGTTATTCAAATGTGAATTAGTCGTTCTTATCTATAATCATTGTGTTGTTCACCTTTTTAGGCAAAAGAGAATGCTACACTCTCCCTGCCCCATCTTGACAATGAGTGTCAACCGAGCGACAATGATTTTTAGTCTTCAATCTTCGGTAATCTTGGTGGTAAATTATCGCAGACATCCTTAAACAAGGTTTTGGCAGCCTTTATAGGCTGATAAGCAAGAGGTGGTCCCACAACAGCCTCCCGGACAATCACAACTTAATTTGTTCTCCATGCTGCAAATCAGTGATCCTGAACGTATGTTAGGGGTTCTCTCCTAGCAGTGTAATGGTACTTAGTTGCCATGCGGTATGTCCTTTAGCGGGGACATACTAATCATGTCTCGATTGGGCAAGCTTGAAGCTTGGCGGATTCATTGAAAGGATAGTGCTGAGGCAGCTGATTTGATGATGCAACAACACTGCCAGATCGAAAGGGCTAAGGCCCTGCCGAGCAGATTGTTTCCAACCAGATTCATTCTTGGATATTATGCGGTTACGCGTAAGCACACGGCAGTCGTGCTATTAAAGGGCTCCCCACTCTCGAGCCTCTCGATTGTATGGGGCACGTCTGGGTGTTGAAGAAACTGGTAATGCGGAGACCTAAGCACATTATGACTGAGGGAATTATGGCATTGGCACGAGCCAGAAGCGGAGGCCGTTCATTGATTTGTTCAGGTTATGATTCGCAATGTAATCAACTTTGATTATGCGCATATAGTTCTACGTTGGCATAGCAGTGTTGTCGTCGAACACGTAAGTCTATGAGTTATTAAACTTGGGTTGACTTTAATAACGCAGACGCATGCGCACATTGTGGTGTGGCGTTCCAACTACCGATCGCCGACGTTTGCAAGATGTCCAAGTTGAAGTTATGGTCTAATTTATGAGCCGATAATGATATCATACATGTACACGATAACCTTAGGGATGCATGGCCGTCGTTCATCAAGGCGCGGGCATGAGCCGTAAGACGCTGAGATACGTGGTTATTATTTGAGGGATTAAATCATAGTTTCCAGTTGGAGTAAGCCAAGGGACTATAAAGAGATCACATTGTTCTGGCAATGAAGAAAGAAAAAGAAAGCTGGAACAGGGAGTGAGAAAACGATATCTACCAGCGGAGAAATATCCTTATTTATTATTGCGTTTTCATGATACCTATACCTATTATATCTATACCAAGAATCTATTAGCTTTGTATAGCGGCAGCCCCGCACCATTGACGAACTACCTTGACGAATGTCAATTACCTTCGAGAATGAAAACGACGTTATTGTTTACGCTTTGGAGAAAGTCATATCCCACGCCAGAAGAACTCAGCAGGTCTTCGTAGCTCAGTGTATCTGGTGGTTGGCTTTAGTGATAGGACTCGAGCAAGGATTAATTAATCCTATTGACAACCTACGAGCGCGGTACGAAAAAACGTTGCCTAGGTCTTCGTCTCCCGAACCCATTGCAGCTACAAATATCGGAATACCGGATCCTGAGTTATCCTGTCAGGATAAGGTGCTTGAGGAGTGCGAAGAATTCCTGTGAGACTCGAGGAGATTGCGAGATCTGGAAAAACTGAAAGCTACGGGGAAGACTAAGACCGGACGAATAAATCCATTCGCGGCGACGAAGCAACAATCCAGGGTTACCAAGGGAAAGGCGTCAACCAGAGCAACCCGGAAAGCCGCAAAGACCAAGCTTAGGGATTATTCTAAAACAGAAGGAATCGACCTCGAAGAGATTGCTAAAAGGAAGACAGCAGGAGAGTGTTTACGCTGTGCCTGGCCCGAAGATCGGAAAGGAACCCATAGGGTTAAAGATTGTGTCAGGCTTATTAGGCTCTAAATAGGAACTGCCCCGTATCCTAAGGTTAACAATTATCAGAAACCTGTAATTGAGTCAGGTAGTGAAGACAAGACTTCAGACAATAAGGAAGACAGTTCAGAAGAGGAATAGGATATATGGCCGTGGACCTGAGTACTTGGTATCAGCGGATACTAGAAAGAGTTACTTAGGGTATACACCCCTGTAACAACGTATTAGTCTATAAAACCGGTCAAAACGCCATATAGAGACATTAGGGGCCATCTCGCACTTTGATTAACCATCATGCAAGGCCAAAAATCGTTGACACTCTGTTGACATGCATTTTCATAATCAGGCAGGGAGCATGTCACTGTTTCTTTCGCCTTTATAGGCAGCCAATACTTCACTTATGCATAACAAAGAACAAAACACTTTTCAATTACCTGACTTACAAGACTAAAAATCGTTGACACTCATTTTCAAGATCGGGCAGGGAGCGTGTCGCTGTCTCTTCTGCTTTGAAATATGGCCAATACCTCATTTATGATCGTTTGCATCCAATCGGCACCTAGATGACCCATGTGGCAGGACCAAAAATCATTCACGCGCTGTTGACTATGATATTCAGGATGGGGCAGGGAGTGTGTCTCTCGTGTTTTTAGACATAAAGGCGGCCGATTCATCTGAAAAGAATATTGGTGTACGAAAGTTAATATTTTGCGATTCGCAGTAGGATATGTAAATGTGACTATAAACAGAAAACCCCAAAACACACCACTGGAGATTGGAACCGATGGGTCTAGCCAAACCCGGCAAAACCCGCGGGTTGATGGGTATGGATCCAGGTTTGACGCACCACGATGCAGTGGGTAAGGTTCTTGGACGTTTCTGGAACCAAACCGAACCCTTTTTGCTGTCCGAACACAGTGCCCTGGCAGGTTACCCGGACCAATTTCTAAAACTACTAAGCAGTGGATGGTCCGTTATCAGTCAGCAAATCAGAATTGAAATCTTTATCGCACTTGCGATCCTTGGCATATTGATTAAGATTGAATAATTCCGCACTGGGAAGAGGAGTATGTATATACACATATCCAGGTGGCACAGCGTCTATTTTGGAGCTTCGACTACCCACACTGCCACCAGGTGGCGCAGGTGGTGTTCTGGGTGGAGGTGGCACCAGTTCTGGTGGCGGTGCACCTGTTCCTTTGTGCCTTGAGCATGTCTGTGGATTCTTTACTGTGCTATTGTGGCAAGGAAGGCAGCCGTCCCTTTGATTTTCACGAACCATTGCTGGTTGTCTAGCCATGGCAGCCTTCACCATTTCATGCCCAGGAAACACAACAACCCGCATCTTCTCTTCTCGTACTTCAGCACGAGGTTTCTTGATTAGTTGTTGCGTTTGCTGTATTGTGGCAGGCAAAAAACTTTCTTTTACCATTTTGGCCATATTTAAGGCAAGACACATGTCGGACTGTTCTAGCTGTAACTGACCTCTTTGCCTTGCCATAGCAGCTAACATGTTGAGAACCTGCAAGAAATTAATTGCTGCTTCTAAAGTGAGATCGGGCTATTACCTCAACCATATATGACTCCATTGCCTCCTCTAAAGTCTTTGAAGCCTGTTTCATCCATTCCTGGTGACGTTTGTCACAAAATTTGTAAGCAAAAATCCCAGAACTTTGAACATCATAATGTTCGGTTTCGCGAACTGTGTGGACAAATGCCCTGGTGGACCATGGAGGTTACCTGTTATGGGCAGTGATAAATTGGTCATGTAGCTCTCTGGGTACCCCAGCTGTACATTATAATACTAGTTAGGCACTGTCTACAGCCATATGGAGTTACTCACATCTGATCGCAGGCTGCTTCTTATGCTTGCTGTGTCCGGGTTAACATACCATTTTTGAATGTACATCCTGGGTCATATTTTCAGTGGCGATAATTGCAGCAAGCGGTGCACTAACAGGTGTCTCCGTTGCTACTGAGTCTCACCGGGTGGCGCATTGGATTAAGTGCCTGTCGTTTGGCTCAATTCAAATCCAATCGCACGTGGTTGAGGTGTTTCTGGAGTCATGACTTGCAGTTGTGGAAAGGTTAGGTTGATGATAATGAAAAGAAGTGGGAAGTCCTGAAGATAATATAGTTAGCTACAAGTCAAAATGGAATGAGTGATAGCCAACTTGCACGGTCAATTCAACCTGACTCCTGCTGAGTATCACTGCAGGGGATTCCAATGATCCTGCGATTTGCAGTCAGTGCATCTGATGTTGTTTGTTTGTTTACAGGGATACATCATGGGGAATGACAACTGAGATCTCATGTTTGATAGATATAAAAAGGACATTCATTGATGGAAAGGAGATTTGGTGATGTTTGTCTCAAGACATTGCCGGGATTTTACCTGAATCACACACTAACCACCAAGTGATGATGTATGGTTAACATGACTATTCCCAATGAAGTCATGGTCAAAACATAGATTTTACTTTGTTCAAGTTGATCAAACCTACCAACCTTGACATAAAAGATGCAGCTTGCCTCCATATGGTCCATATCTTGCAACATCCAACATCTTGCCCAACAATAAGGTCAACACAAGATACACTGGTCAATGCTCCGAAAAAGAACCATGATCCACTTCCATGGGGCCAATACGGCAAATCGATGGAGCAATCCAGATGATGATGACCTCAAGCAACTCAAGGCAAGAGTGGATTGGAGGCAGACAGGGTTTGAGCGTTGGGAGCATTGCACAGCTTGCCATCAAAGAAGAAGCTTTCTGCAGAGAAAAGACGGGAAATGCACTATTTACCCAATGAAGAGAAAGGGAAATGGATCGAGGATTATGTGGATAGAGAGACTGCAGTGGCAAGAAAGCAAATTCAAGATGGAGACAGCAATTATGCAAGAGCAGGAAGATATGACAAATGTTGAAACGGCATGATCGACAACTATACAGTCTGAAACAACCCGTGAGCAGGTATTGTATGCTATCGGAGACAGTCTTAGCAGTCTTGCAAGTTCTGACGATGAGGAGGATGGGGAAGACAAAGAAGATGATGGAGAAGATACAGATCTTGGCTAGCTGAGCAAAGATGACAAACCTGGCTGGGTGATGGGCACAATCTCCAAAACGGTACAGCGCCACATGGCCAGTTTTTAGCAGAAGCAGATCAGGCTTGACGAACTGATGCAACCGGGATGGAGGGATGCAGCCCACTACCTCCGTGAGTGAGATAGGAAGTACAGGACAACCGAATTGCAGGTTGTGGCATTTGTGAAGCCCCAAACAGACACAACTGCAGCCACACCATCACCAACAACATTTGTAGAGCGTACGCAGACTTTTGATATCGTCCCCGGACAATCACAAATGCCGCAAGTGACATTTCAACCGGGAAGTCGTCATACCAGCCTGTATTCGCAGAAACCTCAGGCACACACACATGCATTGCATTCCTCTTGCCCGACACAGTGCCCAATTCGTCACAGATGGAGATTGTAAAGCCTGTTAAACCTGTAAGCTTTTACCCCTGCATATAGGGTTCCTAGCTAATTACCATATAGAAATCGGATTTGGACAAAGACATGGTGATTGCTCCAGCATTTCCGGACGAATAAATAGCTAAATAGGTATTTTTGATGACGTATCTCGAGTAAAAGCAATGTGTGTTTCTATTTTGTTATGTATCAGCTTTTTCTGGATTTCAGTGACCAAATTGTGAGACATGAGAATTCATCTGTGTGTGTGCAAGGGTCGTACAGGCCATGTGAAAGTTCTAGACTCCAAATCAAGTCGATAGATGACCAATGAACATTGTACGGTCTTGCCTGTTACGGATAAATGATAAAGCTAAACCACAATTTGAAATAGAATTTACTAACAAACTTTACATCAGTGATGCCATACGACTCATAGAAGGAGCAGACAATACGCATCCTCAACCAGGATAAATGACAGCTGTCATGCTGCAATAATCCATCCAGCCAGCTACATAACTCTTCGCTCAGACCTGCTGCATATGGTTGAGATTTTGAAAATTGCTTGTGGTATGTCATGGAAATTGAGGAGAATTGGCTGGATAAGGAATGGCGAGGAAGTTGGGCAATATATATCTAAAACTAGCAGAGAGATTTGTATACCGTAAATTGCCAGCCAAAAGCGCTGCAACGCAATGGACCTATGTCATTCATGGTTCAGATGACGTGGATTGTAGTGGCTCAGAAACAGAGATGTCTCGAAGCTTTTGGATGCAAATGATTATACGTAGAAACAATATATTGGATGCCAATAAAGACTGTATGCATCTTGTGTTCAATTGTTGAGCACCTAATGACTATTAGTATATCTCTAAGGTAAGCTCTAAGGTGAGTGTCAACGGAGCGTCAACAATGTATAGTCTTACCCATTCAGCAATCAATGGGCTGCATACTCGCACACATTCAAAGATGATTTATTGGATGTCTGTATAGGCATTAAGGCAAGCAACATGCTACTTGCCCCATCCTAGAAATGAGCATCAATGGAGTGTCAACAATTTTTGCTCTTGCATTTTGGATAATCACTGGGCTGTGCAACAGCATTTACCGATAATCACAGTATTGGCCGCCTTTATGGGCAAAAATGCTAGTGAAGATATCGCTACTACATCTTAAAAATCAGTATCAGCAGAGCGTCAACAATTTTTGGTCTTGCGTCTTGGATAATATAAGGGCTATGGAACAGCGTTAACCCATAATCATTCTATTGGCTGCTTTCATGTTTAAAAATGCTACCAATGATATCGCGTCCGCCTCCTAAAAATGAGCGTCATCTGAGCATCAATGTTTTTGGATCTTGTATCTTGAATTATCAAATGGCTATGGAGAGGTGTTATTCCCTGATCAAAGGATTGGCCGCCTTTATAGGCAACAATGCTGGGGATGATATTGCTACTATCTCCTAAAAATGAGTGTCAATAGAGCGTCAACAATTTTTGGTTTTGCATCATGAATAATCAATGGGCTATGCAACACCATCAGCAAAAACTATATCTCCTTCATTAAATTTATTTAGTTTATTGTACCCTCACACTCAAAAAAAATGAAATCAAGGTGTACCTGAAATATGGCATTGGGCTACAATTCCATAGTATTCTTTGAGTTGTCGCGATGCTGTTTTGAAGCATCAGGACCAGTGTACCCACTTGTGCGAATGTGACAATGAGCACTTAAAGAACGGTTCACACTTCCTTTGGCAATATCACAAATCATGTCTCGGCAAACTCCTACATCTCCCAATTCCATTTGTCCTCGCGATGTGATTGTACTTACTCCATATGTTTAATGAAGCATGTAATTTCTGTATTTCAAACCCCTGACGGCTTAATTTGAGCAATGACAGTTACCATGCAGAAGTGGTTCACGATATTTAATTTGTTGATACAAGATTGTCTGTACCTTGCAGTTTAACCATCGCGGGAGGGTGATGAATCATTGCGATTATCATTTCACTCATTTGAAATCAGACTTCAGTAAACCATTAGTTCTATTACATTTACTACTATTATGATATATCAACGAAACCTAGAATAAAATAGCACACAACAGAAATCCTAAATCCAATCACTGACACCATTCTTAACCTCCAAGTGACATCACACCCACTACAATCGTACTTCTATCGACTAATCCCGTATTCTCAACACTGGTCATGTTGGTGATGCTGGTGATGTTGTTGCGGTTGCTGTTGCTGTTGCTGCAGGGGATGGGCTGGCTGCTGCTGGTGATGGCAGACACACCTATAGGCAGAACAGCTGAGAATGACATGCAAGCTTCAGTATCAGCAACAAAGCTGCTGAGACCATTAGAAGAATTGTCGGGCTGCTTTATCAGCTCCTCCGTGTTACGGGGGTATATAAGTCTCAATAATCAATACATCATTCATTAGACTGCATACAGCCGCCTATCTCATTGTCCAATTCTCCTTGTCATGTCATACTCAATCTCTTATTCTCTCAAGAATAAGAGCTTCCCACTCTTCCTTGTCGGTCCAAGGTTGCTCTTCAGACAACTCTTCGTAAGATATTACCGTGGTCGAGATGAACCTGTGCACGTAATAACCAACCCTATCAATAATGGCTGACTCTAAAAGTTCTTGGGAGATGTGGGTTAAATGCATCTCATTGAAGTATGAGATTAGATCTCCGAAAGTTGTGAAAATCTGCTGGTGTGTGTATTGAGAGTGTGTTGGTCTCCACGAACTCATACAACACATATTCATGTAGGTGAATTAGGGAAGTAATTTGGTAATAGGTAGATAGAATTCTTAATAATATTTTATGGTGTTCTTCGCTGGTAATGTCTGACTGTCGATTGCTGCTAGAGCTCGGTTCTTTTTATCGTTGGGGACAATGTGAGCTTTTTGTAATCAGTTTCTTATGTCAAGCTTGCCTTTGAATTTCCGTTATGACACCATGATTGCTTGATAGCTTATCTCCGAAGTCACCTGCTGTCCTTCATCAATACTACCACGAATTCCCTTTAGTTTATCTTGTTTATGCATGAGTGGTTTTCAGACGACACATCCCCACTTGGGTTATCATCATGATTATGATGTCAAACGCACATAATGTGAACTCATAACTTCATGTTCGACATCTTGCTTCCCATTCGTTCAGTAGTTGGAACATCTGAAGACCTGAGTGTTATCAGTTCTTATTGCAATATATTTTAATAGCTCTTCACAATTAATTGTCTCACCTTCAATTTGGCTATTCGGCATTGCGTCAGAGATTTAATTGGCGACCAACCGATACACTCCCAACATAGATTATGACACGTCAACCTCTTTTTCCTATTGAGTATGAAGTTGCAATGCATGCAGTCTTAATTTAATAAGCCAGTTTGCTTCTGGCCTCCTATCTTCAGCCAGTGTCATTAATCCCTCAGACACTGCATGATTAGGTCTCCACCGTCCGTAGACCGGGGAGTGCGACAGGTCGTTCTCACTGCTTCGCGCGAGAGAATGCAGTTCCCACTTACTCGCTTATTGCAATAATGTCTGCGGCACAGGTAAATCTGTGTTATCATGACTTAACTGTGTGTTGTTCCGCTAGATAAGGTATAGTAGGTGTGCCCAATAATTCTGTGCACAGCTGAAGGGTTTTCACTTCCCCATTATTGTAACATAATTGCATCATCATAGTTGAATCTGCTAGTGCGACCATAATCGTCACTAATTGATCAACGTGCAGTGGAAGTGTAATCCCGCTAAGGATCACTTCACTGACAAACATGTTTACATATTGGCAGGTAGGTGTTTTGCATATGAACATCCCCATCGATTGGTCAGATGTACCTGCTTCATTCAAACACGTATCATTGCCGCTGCTGAAGGAGAACCCCGAACACTCCGGGACTTCTTCATGGAAGTCCGCATCAAAGTCGCCCTCATCGTTGTGAGGTTGTGCCATCGCTGGGTCCAGACCAGTTGAGTGGATCCTTCAGCGAATCATGCTGCAGGTATTGTCTATCTTTTTGGCTTGAACCTCTGGCGAGGAAGAATGAAAATCTGTGTTGAGATGATGAAATACATCTGTGCACGCATTATTAAATGCTTGATTAATGTTTCTTATATTGCACTTACAATGTGCTCCACCACCTAGACCAAACTCTGGTGGGATCCTATACACACCTGTTATCCAGGCTGCCAGACAATGGTGGATAGCCGTCGTGGTGAGGGCAATGAATGTCGGGTTGAGTTCATCAAACAATGATGTATCTTTCATTCCCATTTGTCGTATGCCATAGAAGTATGTCTGGTGAATCTGATCCACAATTTTAGTCACTGTAAATAAAATCTTCCACTTGTAAATTGATCATCAAGGCAACGATTAAACAAGAAGGGAACTTTGAACTTACTTCACGAATGTTTGTGGGGCATGAAAACCTGTCCTTGGCCAATAGCCAGGCTGCCATTTTCCAGATCTCTGTAGGCAACGGTGTTCGAAATCCATAAATAGAGTCGATTGAGGTCTTGCCGCGGTATACCAGTGCTGCACAGGAGCAAGTAATGTTTGCGAGAGTGTGATGCACAATGTCAGCAATGAAAACAATCATTGAAATGATTCATTTACCACTGAAATGTAGGCACATGGAGGGTCTGAGTTTCTCTGGGCTGGACCAATCCTGGCGATTTCCTCCTACCACCAACTATGAATCTGGGTGGTCTACACCGCATTCGTGGCAAAGGAATTCACATACATTGCTTAATTGATAGCTCGAGGCTGCACACATGCCATGACCATCACCGGAACGCCTAAAAGGGTTGTCTGGGCATTGTATTCCTCGCTGACGATGAGGCCTGTCATGTTGTTAACACAGGGCTCATATCACCTCAGATTTCCAGCATTCCATGCAACCAATTGCTCACTGGCTTCGGTTAAATCCTTCCTCTAGTAAATATAAACATTAGCTGGCAGATTCAATCAATCAAATGCTTCATCAGATCCTTGCTTGCATACCTGCGGGGCAGGCTCGGGTTCATCCTCCTCGACCCAGACAATATTGACCTCCCGATGCTTAGGATGTACACGTTGCGCCGATGTAGAAGTTAATTGAGTTGCCGTGACTGATTTTCCAAGTGTTGACATGAAGGAATCTTTTGAGGGCCACTTGCCCATGGCTTTCCTGGATAATCGCCGAAGAGACTCACCTTTGGATTCTGAATTATGATCTCAACGATCATTGTAATTGTCGGGAATCATGCTGAGATGGTCATCAAGATCCTCGTGGTGGACAGATTGCCAGCTTCTCCTTGTCCTGGAAGAAAGAGGAGGAGGAGGAGAAGTGCGGTACCTTCTTGTCATGATTTAAAAAGGTGGCAAGTGATAAGTACAAAAAAATTAAAGGAGTAACTAAAGGAAATGTGAATGAATGTAGAGTAAATGAATTAAAGCGTTGTGTAAAGGAAAGAAAGCATTGATATGATTAAAAGCATCATCATAATGTATCTTTTTATCCTGTCAACGATTCAAGGATCTTGGCTTGTCCCGCCAGCCACAGTTCCAACTCCTTGGATGGACGGAAACTCAGAACTAAGAATGGCAGGTAACAACCATGCTGCAATGTTTTTGATGGGCTTCCTGTGACAAAAATCGTTATCGGAACAAGCTAAAACATGTTTGCATTTCACAAATCATTCGGGCTAACTTCTGCTCTGTCAAGATACGAAACTACCAACTACATGATAGCCATACATGGAGTCCTATCGCTGCCACTATGCCTTTCCCAAAAACAAACGTCTCAAAAATTAATCCCAACAGCATAAACCGTCAACACAGCCCTTCATTCATGAATACGAATGATGTAATAATAAAATAAAGAAAACACCAAAAAGAGACCCAAAACCTCACCAAAGAACTCCAAATTATCACCCATCTGTCCAACCTACAAAGTGCCAGAAAGATACCCACACACAACGCAAATCCATGAACAACCGTCCAGCCAGTGCATTCCATCCTGACAAGGACTAACTTGCAGCTGGGCGGCTGCTTCTACACTTTCTATTAGCCAAAGAGCCTGCAGTGGGAGGATTCACAATGTGATTGTGCTCGTGTAGGCAAGCCACATCCATATCAACCACAAGGCTTCACTGCTATTCAGCAAAGAGCCCAAGAGCACAGTTTGGGATGACTTCAAGGTATTGCTGCTGTGTAATAATCCTCTTTTGAAGCTTCTGTTCAAATATTTGGAAGCCTGTTTTCGTCGGCGGGAAACTTATTGGAGTTGGGCACCGCAAGTCACCATCATCATCTGATTCCTCTCTGATATGGTCCATTATATCCTCAGCTGGAGGTGGGAGGATGACATACAGAGCAGGGTAACTGTGGCCACCACGCATAGGCATCTGGGCACCAGCTGTGCCGTCGGCTAGTTGGCCATGATAAACGACGCAAAAATCCCTTGGGTTACTTATTTTCATCGCCGCCTTTACCCATCCGGCAGCAGTATTGTGATTGAAGATTGGGGTAACATTACAGGCATAATGACCAGCATCTCCATCGGGCTCCTCCTGGCAGCCCCAAAGCTCTTTGATTTTCCGGCTGGGGTCTGGCAGACTGGCGATTGCAGCATTCACGATTGACAAAATGGTCGTATTGTCAATTGATGTAACTATTGGATGTATTGATTCATCATCCCGAGGCCAGTGCCATGAGAATAGCTGTGTATTGTTTTCACCCACCCTCTTCCCAGCAATGTTGGGATCTACATAGGCGATGGTAAAGCTAAATGGCTTGACAACGAAATTGGTTGAAATGATGCAACGCAACTTGATCAGTGAAGACCGGTAACCTGAGGTTTCTTCCTCATCGTCTTTTGTATCTTCAGATCATCAGAAAGAGCAAAAGAAGCATCCGGGCAACGAAATGCATACCAATATGCAAGAGTTTCCTCTTCTTAGTTGGGATATCTTCGAGTCTATTCTTCCTTCGGCAAAGATCAACCTCCGTGAACTCGTCCAGTGCTGTCTTGAGTTTCTGACCATCAAGATTAGTCTTGTTTGCCATGTACCATTTGCACAGGGGCCATTTATACTCCAGATCGCTGATTGGAGTAATGCAATGATCGATTAGGAGATCCCATAGCTCGGGGCCGGCGCTTTGCTTGTTGATGATGCTCATGGACTGGGCAATCTCCCAGATGCGCTCTCTCACTTTATCATCTATTTGTTGAGTTGTCAAGCCACCCTTATCCTGCTAAATCCCCATGGTTTCTGCCGCCAATTGGCTGACTCCAACACCAGCATTCTCAGCCGAGACATGGAGTTGTAGAGTCGGCATCTGGATTGTATTAGCATCTGCGACAACTGATTTCGGCAACGAGAAGGCATCACATTGCATGTTAGGTTCTCATCGGTGGTCAATGATTGAGTGGTGTATATTGAATGCTTGTTACACGAAACAAGCATTGGGAGTGATAAATATATCATCAAGAGTGATGCGATCCGGTAGCAGAGGTGAGGAGGGTGTGTAGAAGGTTCTGGAGATTATAAGTCAGGTGGGCAGGCAAGGCGAATATATATATGGGCTTGGAGGGTTTTCTTGATCCGGCAACATCATCTTGGCTGCAATTCATCTAGGAGGCAATGTGCTTAGCATCATCCAAGTGCCCTGATGCGTTGACTGAACACTTAAGTTCATCACGAAGACAACTAAAAGCATGCACCGCATTTATATCTCACTTGTTTGTCCTTGTTCTAGTCCTTGTACCTTATGATGACGTCGCTGGGTCGGTATCTAAGAAGAATGCACGGTTCATGTAAGGTAGGAACTTGACAACAACAGACAACCATCAATCATGCAATGCGGGTAGCAGACTGTTGTGAGGTTGCAAAACAATCGCCGTGACAAGCTGAATGCAGATTCAGTATGCTTTTCGTAATCCAAGGGATGTTGAAATTGAGAGAGGGATTATACACTTTGCAAACGTGTGAAGGAGGATAAGAGATATCCTACAAGAGTGGTAGGACCCTGTTTTGGAATCAGTAAATGGGGGTCCAGTTGTTTCCGACGACCAGCTGGTGTTAGGGGTTCTCCCTAAACAGAGTCCATGTAACCTGAGATAACCAATGATGGGTACTTGTCAGTAACCTTTGGGATATCTGACATACATAACACCCACCCTAGGCATCCTCAGAAATTTCAGTCACGATTACCTTTGGTGGGGTATGTGTGGGAAACATATCTATTGGATAAGCTGAGGCTTAGCAGATTCATTGAAGCATACGCTGCGGCAGCTGATTTGATGATGCAATAACACTGCCAGATCGAAAGGGCTACAATCCTGATGAGGGTGTTATTTTCAACCAGATTCACAACCAGATACTAACAGGATATGTCTGATCAGATGGAGCAAAGGAGTTCGCCCACGGGCGTGGCAGTCGTAAGGCAATATGTGAGTACGTGAGATCTCAAACCAATCTCTTATGCGAGTGCAGATCATTCAGGCACTCCCCGGCCAAAGAAATTAGTTTTGGCCAAAGCATGGTGTGACTGAGAGATTATGAGGTTGGCTGTTGATATGAGGCCTGGAGCATCCCTGCACATTGAGTTTTGACGGAACGGCAACTGCAACAATATGACTTGCACTAGCATGCATGCATACATGTCATTTAATGTATATTGGCATAGTATTGGTTGGATGATGATTTAATCTATGATGCAATCATACTACAGTATTGATTAGTGGAAAGCGCATTCCAACGAAGTACTGATACATGTTCCAATTACCGAACCATACAAGTGCAAGATGTCCAAGTTGAAGTTCTGATTTGATATACGATATCATACAGGTGTGGCCGGATTCTTATCACAAGCGTAACGCTTCAATATCTCACCAGCATGAACATGATAACGTTTGGGATTCGTGGCAATCTCTACCATTCGGGTTCCAAGTGCGGCTTGCGATAGCAAGCATGCGTACGTGTAAGAATGTAAATCCCAAAGCACGCTGGTATCAAAATCATGGAAGGTGAAATATGGGTGCCCATGCATAACATCCCAAGAGGCTTCTATCAAGAGATCACATTGTTCCGGCAATGAAAAGAACAAGCTCTTGGAGCGAAACAGTCAGAAATACCTACCCGCAAAAAGAAGACCTGTATTTATTATTGTGTTTTCATGATACCTATATCTATTATTATATATAAACAAAATCTATTATCTTTCTGTAGTGGCAGCCCCACACCTTTGATAAATAATACCTATAGCGAGTTAACCTTAACCATACAATTATCCCTACAACCGTTACTTTCGAGAATGATAACGACATCATTATATTCACCCTCGAAAACATTATATTCCATGCCAGAAGTAATCAGTACACCTTTGTTGCCCAGTGCGTTTGGTGTTTAGCCTCTATTGTCGGACTGGTGCAAGGATTGATCATACACATTGACAATTTACACAAGCGATCAGATTTTACGATCAAAGCAGTACGAGAAGTATCCTCAATGCCACGGGACATTATAAAGGATCCCCAAGATAATATTGCATTGGCTCATATCCATGTGGATAGGGTTGTCCAGATTCAGGATATAAGCCAAAGCGAATCTGAACTATGTCAAGTGCTGGATCAAGCAGAGGCTTTTATATGGAATTCCGAAGAGTCCAGAATTCAATCCGTCAATGATCCATTAAGTTGAACCACTCATGGACACATGAATCTCTCGCCATTCACGAAGGCAAGTTTCAAGAGGGTGAAGCGTCTGGTTAAGCAACAAGAGAAGCGATGAAAGAGTTTGGCAGAGATAGGGAAGCACATTATCGCAAATCTTGCCAAGGAATACATTTAGGAAGTATTTAGGGCCTTGTCTAAGTATATATACTTTCTTCCAAAGCACCCCCCTAACAGTATAATAATTAAGCACCGTACACTCCTGGGTATATTATACATGCAACAAGAAGAGCTTAAGGCTTACCAAGTGTTGAAAAAGCAAGGAGCTTTCTTCCTTAAATCTCCAAAATACTCATTGGTAGTAGCCTCTACCAACTTACCAAATCTTACGGTTACATTACCATTTCAAATACTGGTAATGACGACTGAATATATCAATAGACAGAATTATATTCCCAAGTCGTATTAATGACCTAAAATCCGAAATTGTCAATTTGAGTCTTATCAATAGGATACAATTTCTAGGGAATTATCGGAAGTTGTAATATTCAGACGAAATTGATTACATGCAACTCAATATATTCGATTTACCAGGATATACTCCGAATCTATTTGAATACAAACGCCTTAATATATTTGGTTCGATAGATACAATATTACTCGAAAAACCAGAAAACGATTGGAATAATTCTGTATTCCACGAATAATCCAAAACAGCAAAACATTGGATTGAATACTATCGCCAATCAACGACTGACGGCGAATTCCTTACGATCAACGATCCGGTATTCCACGATTACTGGAAACAATATGACTCATGGGCCGACGAATGGGATTGCGACTGAAAAGAAGAAGATAAGACTGAGTGGTGTTATTGCGATGACAATAAGTCATCGGTATAATGCAGTGAGTGGTAGATCTGACATATCCACCTATGGATCGAATTAAGGACATAATAATCATCGTTGCTTTATCTAGAATAATGATCCAATTACAAATTATTATTGAGCAATCTATGCTCATGCTATATTATCAGTTTTACGAAGAAAACTGTTTATCGCTACGTTATGAATGGATGACTCATTTGAAGGAGTCCGTACAAACCGCATATGAGAAAGTCGATAAACATACCCCTCGCAATTGGAGAATATATAATGAAGGAAAAGATAGTGGTGATAACGAATGATTATAACCAAGGGCTCTTGGAAGGGCATGATAATGACTGGGACAAAACCAAAGAATATTATCAGAAAATATTTGAAAGAGAGCTTAGAGAAGCTAAGCAGTTATGGAAAAAAGAAGGTGCGAATAATTAGTATTCTGAGGAAACAGCAAAAGAATACGAGGATCTGGAAAATAACGACAAGTTGGCGTCCTATCGACCCAAAAGAGACTCATAGCAGACGGAGTCGATGGAATGGTTTGAGAATTAGTCTGATGACGAGCTTAGGGATACCATCGAACTAAGAAGTTGTTCTATTGCAGATAATAAGATTATTGCTTTAGATGTCTAGGATGTCACTTCTTAGAAGTTATAAAAGATCATCAGTTGATGTTAAAGACCAAGGTACGATAATATGTTTGAATGTCGCTACCACCAATTCCATGGTGGCACAATATTTTCAAATGTCACTACCACCAATTACACCATGCGACACTAATTTTACTGTTGACATCATTAGTTCCATCGGACCAATAATGTAATTTTTATCTTCGGTAGTATTTCAACGATATTACCTTTGTATATTACTTCCATATTTAATATCTTCGATATTACTTCCATGATATTACCTTTGTATATTACTTTGGTAATTTGTATGTTCAATATTACTTCGACAACATTACCTTCGTATATTACTTTGGTAATTTGTATCTTCGATATTGCTTCAACAATCTTGCCTGTGTATATTACTTCAGTATTTTACATCTTCGATAATACCTTGATGATATTACCTTCGTATATTACTTCTGTAATTTATATCTTCCATATTACTTCGAAGAAATTACCTTCACATATTACTTCAGTAATTATATCATTGATGTTACTTCAACGAAATTACCTTCACATATTACTTCGGTAATTCTATCATTGATGTTACTTCAACGAAATTACCTTCACATATTACTTCGGTAATTATATTGTTGATGTTACTTTGACGATATTACCTTCGCATGTTGCTTCAGTAATTTATATCTTCAACATTACTTCAATAATATTACCTATAGATATTATTTCTGTAATAACAGTTGTTACTCAATGTTACTTTTACCCTGAGAATGAGTGATCGTTAATGATGATGTTCGGAGATACATCATAAAAAGAGGTGGGAAAAATAGCATGGATTATATGGTGGGATAATATTCGAATCATCTTCAATTAAGAGAAACGAGGATATGTTATGATATCATCAGGAATTTTCACTTACGATTGAAACTCCCTTCCGATAGGAGAAAAGAAGATACACGATGTTATGTTCTATGATTCTCAGTAATATCTAAATCATCTTCGATTAAGACAAATGAGAATATGTTATGGTACCATCAGGTATTCTCACTTTGGTTTGAATTACCTTCTGATATAAGGAAAGAAGATGCACTCTATTCTCTTCTATGATTGTCAGTAACATCTGAATCATCTTCGATAAAGAGAAATGAGGATACGTTATGGTATCTTCAGGTATTCTCACTTTGATTTGAATTACTTTTTGATATAAGAAAAGAAGATACACTATTATCTTATATGATTTTCAGTAACATCTAAATTATGTTCCATAAGGAGAAACCAGGATATGTTATGGTATCTTCAGGTATTGGTACTTATGGTTTGAATTACTTTCCGATACATGACATTGAAGATATACTTATCTTGAATGATTCTCATTGAGATTCAAATCATTTACAATAAAAGAGAAACGAAGATACACGATGGTATATTCAGGTATTTTCACTTACTGTTGGAATTACTTTCCGATATATGAGATTGAAGATACATTTATCTTCAATGTGTTAGGGGTTCTCTCCTGATAGCGGTAACGATACATGTTATTCAAGCAAGTACTCTTGACTACCATTCGGAAGTGGATACCATTAGTCATAGAAGCAAAACACCTTCTTGCGAATGGAATCATGTGATCAGTCAGACGGCCCTTAGCGGGGTTACATCTGAGCCGTATGTAATGATGTGATAGAGAGCAGTCCTATCATGCAGATTCGCAAGATGACGCAATTATGTCGCCATTACCGGGATGTGAAAAACCATCAGCGGTGTGCATGATTATACATTACACCTACTATACTTTGATAGCGGGACAACACATCCGAAGTGGTGTGCAGCACGCGTTATGCAATATGCGAGTACGAGGGATCGTCGCACCCTATCTCTTAGAGATAAGGAATAATGCGCGCACTCCCCGGTTCACGGAAGTCCGGAACCTAAGCATGCAGTGCGTGAGGGATTAATGGCATTGGCTGAAGATATGAGGCCTGAAGCGACCCTGCTCATTGGTTTGAGTTAGTATGCATCACAACCCCAAGAGGGTGTCATAATCTACGTTGGCAGAGTATCGGTGGGTCGTCGACATAAATCTCTGACGCAATGCCGAATAGCCAAATCAGTATGGTGAGGCATTAATAACTTCAAGTTATTATTATATTGCGATAAAGCGCTGATCAGTCCATATGACGTCAGACGTTCCAACTACTGAACAAACGATAAGCAAGATGTCTAAGTAAAGTTACGAGTTGTCATACGATGCGTTTGATATCATGACATGATGATGGCCTCATATGAGGAGCGAAAAGCTTTCAAACCAATCATGCACGCACACGATAACCTTGAGGGAATTCGTGGCGGCTCTCGGGACAGTATTTCGAGATAAGCTATCAAGCAAGTCCGTTGTCATAGTCAGAGGAATGGCGGCCAAACATGAGCCAGCTAAAGACTGTAAAGAACTCGCATTGTCTCCCCGACAATGAGAAGAACGAAGCTCTAGCAGCAATCCACAGTCAGACATTACCAGCGAAGAACACCTTAAAATATTATCAAGAATTCTATCTACAAAACTTCAAAATTTCCTCACTACTTCATAATAGTGAATTCCAAATTTATGTTTACCTTGAATCAATCGAAGAAGCGTACGGCCCACGATGATCTCGTCCAACAGTTCGGAGAGTTGTTTCTTTGGTACGAGGAAACCAGGAATACCTCTGGTCAATATTGGGTCTTGCACTCAGCCAAGTATCTTGGCATTACGTACGACGTTTGCAGGTTTCTTTTGACGGGCAGACTACCTTTCGAGGAACTTATCGATACGAGCCATTTTCACGATCAGCAAGAAAACGGGGACTGTTTTTAGAGGGAGCTCTTGGATACGGACAAGAGGTTGAGTCTTAGGATAAGACGAGGAGAGAAAGAGAAGTTAGATAGGCGGCTGTATTTAAGTTAATAAATGTTTTATTGAAACGTGGCTTAAACACCCCCATAACACAATGATTCTCATTAACATTCGAATCATCTATGACAAAAGAGAAACAACAATATGCTGTAGTATCTTCAGAGTTTATTATTTCCAGTAAGTGGAAATAGTAATATATATGTTCAAGATTTAGGATGTAATGTTATTAGGCTCAAAGGATTTTCCTTAACGGAGAATCAGGGTATGAGCTAATCAGAATTATATCACCATATCCCAGGGTTGTATGGAGCTAGTGTTAATAACAGTGTTCTGAAAGACATTTTGATTTGCGGATCAACTTGTAAATCTTTGAAGATTGGCTTATATGTATCTGTTGGTATATGAGTTGGGGATTTTGACCTATGGGTGAATAAGACTCGTTATTCAGAAAAGTAAATGAGCAACATGGTATTTTCGATCATATTATGATATTCAAATTACCTTCGGCAAAGAGAAACGATGACAGCTATGATCTCTTTACGTATTCTCAGTATTATTCTCTGTCAGGGGTTAGCTCTTGACAGCGATAATGATACTTGATTATGATTACAGGATGCATACATATCTACGATATGTATAACACCTATGCATGTATTATTCAAGTGGTCAGTAATGTGATCTTTAGTGGGAGTTCATATTAGTCGCGCGAAGTGGGAGTACTTCGTTCACACCAGGAGACTATGCGGGACATGCATGATAGTCATGCACGGCAGTTGATAGTCATACGCGATTAAGAGGACTCTTCTCCCCTACCTGTAACAGGCTAGGATTCGGAGAGGCACGTTCCGGTCTAGAGAAAAGTCTCGACCTTAACATGGCATAACTGAGGGATTAATGATGTAGGCATTGGCCTAGAGCGAGCAGTACTCCTTTGCTCAAGTAGTATGGATCTCAATGTAACCTTGTATCGGATACGAGCTTACGCGTCAATAATCCACGTTGGCATAGTATTGGTTGGTTGCCGATTAAATCTATGACATGATTAAATAACTTATTTGCATGAGGGACTTTAAAAGGCGATGAGCATCATCAACTTGGTGGGTGGATGTTCCAACTACCAACTCGTTCGATTGCAAGATGTCTGAGTTAGCCAGGGGTGAGCTGATATCGTGTGATGGATGGCATGATTCTTATCCGGAGCGTAACACTTTCATACCACGTCGCAGGGACATGATGACCAGAGGGGATCGTGGCAAGTTATTACTAGGCGCTAAGGGGTGTGGCCAAGATAACGCTATCACACCAGAGGAAGAGGAATGGCTATAAAGAGCCAGCAATGTTCGAAGGATTAAGGGGGCATCATCCACAAGATTAGCTTTCAGAGATACCGAAGACGATCTTAAAATATCATTAAGAATTCTATCTAAAACCGTTACCACCATTACTACTCTCATCCACCTTCGAGATCAGGCAACTTATGTCTGGTTCACACTTGACACAATCCGAATACGCTCTGCAACAGGTTGTCATGTTATTCGGAGAGTTACTCCCTCAGTTGGCCGAAGCACGTTTAACCCACACCTACCAAGTGGTTTTTCGTTTCGGCGATCTCAAGGATATCGACTACGTGGTATTGCGGTACATGAATACCGGCGCACCACCATTCGAGGAGTGGGCCGAAGAGTGGTTGCATGATGGGGAAGTCTGATCTTCCATTACATCGCAGATGGGCTTTGGAGGAGATTTGACCTAGGGAGCTCTTGCTTAACAGTGCAAGAGGTTGAATCTTAGGATAAGACACAGATTGAAAGAGATCATTAGACAGGTGGCTGTACTTAATTGGTTTAATATTGTATTGATTATTGGGATCAAGAACCCTCGTAACATTCTCATTACCTTCGGCAAAGAGAAATGAGGACATGTATGATGTCTTCAAGTATTCTAACTTGGATTCAAATTATCTTCCAATATATAGAAACAGGGATATACATTATCTCCAGATGATCTCGTTAACATTCGAATTATCTTCGACCAAAAAAACGAGGATAGGCTACGCTGTCTTCAGGTATTCTCACTTCCATTCGAACCACCTTGATAAGAGACAACAATGATACTTCAACTTCAGTTCACCTTCCGACATATAGAAACGGAGATATACTTGATCTTCAGATGTTTTCATTAACATTCGAATCATCTTCAACCAAGAGATACGAGGAAACGGATATATACTGTATCTTCTCTTTCTCATTCACATTCCAATCATCTTTGACCAACAGCAGCAAGGATAGGGTACGTAATCTTCAGGTATTCTCATTCAAGATTCAAATTATCTTACAACAAGGGAAACAAAGATGCCTTAGGGTATCTTCAGGTATTCTCATCGATATTCGAATTACCTTACGACACGCGAAAAAATCATTTGAATGATGTCTTCAGGAATTCTCACTTCGATTCAAAACACCTTTGATAAGAGACAACGATGATACTTCAACTTCAGCTAAGTATCTCATATTCGATGATACAACTTAGCTGCAGTACTGTGTAGATTCCCTCTCTTATAGAGACAGAAATATACTACGTTATTTCCAGGTACTCTTGTATAAGGGGACTTAAGATACCATTATCAAATTCAACATAATCGAATAAGTAATTGGAGATAACGATGGAAGAATGTATGCTTATTCCCTTACAACTAGGGCTATGAGGCACAGGTACAGTTCAACTTGAAATTGTCTTCAGTAATGAGCGACATTATGGTTCGAAAACTTTAGAAGACATAACCTAATGTTCGGGTGTGTTCTAAGCGTCCTGCTTGACCCTCTGGTGGGTGATACGATCAAGGCGAAGGCAGTTGATCCTTGGGATGTTCCTTAATGCTAGGAGATATCTTTCAAAGGTTAACAAATGTATTCCAGATGTATCATCAGCAAAATGTATTTTAGTCACTGGAAGCCTCCAGGAGTGTCTGAGAGAATGTTGAGTGTAAACTTAAATGGGTCAAATTGAGGAGAGTATAAGACCCTAGAAGGGTATTCCAGCCAGCCTTTGGAGTAACTGGGATCTCCGATGACAGATACAGGAGTACCATGAGTGTGATTGTGGTAAGTTTGAAAACACCTCGGAATACCGGAGAAAACTTTGGGTGCACCTGGAAGCACCTGGGAGCGGCAACAACAAGTCTGGGAGTGCCGACGACGAGTCTGGGAGCGCCGAGGACAAGCCTGTGAGCGCTGACAACAAGCCTGGCAGCGCCGACAACAAGCCTGGCAGCACTGACAACAAGCCTGGCAGTGCCAACACCAACCCTGGGAGCACCTTGGGAGCACCTCGAATCAATGTAAAGCAGTCTGGGAAAAACGACCTGTTTGGAAACGTTGCTGGTGCGCCTGGAAATCATAGCTACTACTTATTGTTCAAAGATTTTCTAAACTCATGTAGTCAGTTTGTATTCTCATCTATCTATCTATTTAGCTACCCATTTACAAACGGTATATCTGGACTGGCTGCAGCCGGTGCTTGAGGGCAATTTGAGGTGTGCCTGAAAATGACAATCGGGTGAACTCAGAGATACGCTCCGAAGTGTTAGGGGTTCTCCCTTAACAGCGATAATGATACTTGTATTAGTTATATGAATACATGTCACGGAGTTACTCTCAGTCTAGTCACGGGATGTGCACAACACCTATTCATGACGTGCAGAGAAGACCAGTTCTAGGTCCCTTAGTGGGGTTACTTTGGAGTCGCGTGTCGATTGAATAAGTGACCAAGTACACTTACCGAATTCACTTAAGATGATGCAATTATGTCCCATAGTGGGGAAGCATTGTTTTAGCCGTGTGCATAATTTTCAACCACATTCATTTATTCTGACACTAGGGGGACACGTCAATATGATGCAGCAGGCGATGGCCAGTATGCTATTACGTAGAATCTACGGCTTATCGCCTCACACAATAAGGACAACCAGTGCACTCCCCGGTCAAAAGAAAATGATCTCGACCTAAGCATGGCGTGACTGAGGGAATTATGACGTTGGCTGAAGATAAGAGGCCTGAAGCAACCCTGCTCATTGGTTTGAGTTAGAATGCATTGCAACGTAAGACTCGTATTTAATATCAGCTGACGTCTCAAGTTGTACGTTGGCATATTATCTGTTAGTCGCAGACTAAATCTATGACGCAAGCGAAATAGCCGTTTTGGTGAGGCATTATTTGCGATAAGCACTACCGACCAAGATCGGCAGATGTTACAACTACTGTAACAAATGGATTGGGAGATGTCAAAGTTGAAGTTATGATCTGATATGTGTCTGACGTAATTTAATATAATGGATGGCCTGATTCTAATCAGGAGCGTATTGCTTCAAAACCACATTATATGAATACGATAACCTAAGGGAAGTGTGGCAATCTATTACTGGGCATATTTAGAAGAATGTAAGTTGCAATCGCAATAGAGCAATTACAAGCAACGGAATCATGGCATGGAAGTATGGACATGCTGAGACAGAGACCCTCGAACATGACTATAAAAGAGATCACATTGTCCCTGACAATGATGAGAACAAGCTCTAGCAGCGAACAGTCAGAAACCTACCAGCGAAAGAAGATCTTTATTTATTATTAAGTTTTTATGATACCTATATCTCTGATTTAAATCCATTAGCTTTTTGTAGCGGCAGCCCTGCACATCGATAAGAATTACCTATTACGTTTTATTACTATCACCTTCGAAAACAATAACGATGTAATTGCATACGCCGTCAAAAATATTATAGTGTTTAGCTGATACTATCAGTACCTCTTTGTGGCAAACTGTGTTCGGTGGATTGCCGGAGTTATAGGACTAGACGAGGGATTAACAATTAATATCGATACTCTGGTCGAATGACATAAGAAAGCGAAACGAGACATATCTACAGATCTAAGAGATATTGCAAGAACGGTTGGCATTGATCCCGACAAATGAGCCATCTCTACCGTTGCAAGGGATATCGCCAGATCGGTTAGCGTTGAGCTTGATGAGGAAGGATGAGTCAATCCTCAACCTCAGAGCAAGAAGCAGTTTAAACAGGCGAGAAGAAAGCAAGCGAAAATAACCAAACAAAACCGGATCAATAAATACAACTGGATCAACAAACAAGTTAAATAGATTCTAGGGCTGTACTTGTACTTATACTTCGTCCCTAAGTACCCCCCTAACACGAAGCCGTGTTCGAGCAAGTTTGGAGATGCACTGAGATGCGGCAATCGAGTGTATGTGGAAATACGCTTGGAGGCTGTGATTGACTGAACTCAGAGATGCACTCCAAGATCGTGATCGAGCGAGTTTAGAGATGCACTTGAAGAGCGAGTGATTAAGTGAACTCAGAGATGCACTTGGAGGCCGTGATTAAGCGAGCTTGGAGATGCACTTGGAGGCCATGATCGAGCGAGTGTGGAGATGCACTTGGAGGCTATGATTGAGCGAGTTTGGAGATGCACTTGAGGGCCATGATCGTGCAAACTTCGAGGCCGTGATCGAGTGAGTTTGGTGATACTGTTTGGAGAACGTGATAGAGCAAGATCGGCCGAGTACTTGGAGGCGGTCAATGGACAGCACGCTGGGTGCTGAGATTCAATTTATCTGTTAGTTGACTCACAAACGTGGGAATGTGACAAGTTGACTTTACCTTTGAGCTCTCATGGCGCGGTGGCTGATAGCAGTCGATCATGTAGGGAGGCTCGCCGGAGGCTGAAACTACATTCAGGGGCCAGCTCGTAATCATGAGAATGAAGGGAAGACAAACAATCTTGGGTGTATGCTGTACTCGGTGTATGCAGTACTCGGTGTATGCCTGTACTCGGTGTCAACGCATGATCATGGAATGGAGAGAGAGACGGATGACTTAACTTTGTGTTCTGCAATGATGGTAGAGTTGTGGACGAGAAAGAGAGAGATGGGGGATGAAGATGAGAATGATGAGTAGAATACGAGGGAATATGAGAAATCAGGGGTACGACTTGCCTGATTAGGTTGGGAAGACCTGGTATCAGTGTTATTACATGCCAGATCGGGACTAGTACATGCCGTATCGGTGATGGTAAATTGACTAGTGCATGAAATTCTCTTAAGTCGCAGTTTCTCATGATGTTTTGCCCCATCTCCTCTTATCTCTCTCCTTCTTGTCCTCAACTCTACCATCACCTAAGAACACAAAGTTAAGTCATCCCCCTATATATCTCCATGCCATAATCAAGAGTTAACACTGAGTACAGCATACACCAAGTACAGCATACACGGCGTACTGCATATGCCGAGTACTGGATACATTGAGTGCTGCATACACCACGTACTGCATCATCCCAAGTTCGACTGTCTCCTGCTCCCACCGAGTATCTCAGCTCTCAGCAGACTGTGTGGTACTCAATTCTCTACATTCCCACAATTACGAGATAACCAATAAATAGAATCTCAGCTTTCATCACACATGCCTCCCAATCTACTGCCTCCAGATTCACTGCATCCAGATTGCCTGCCTCCAGATTGACCGCCTTCAGCTGAATAACCTCCAGATCAACCGCCTCCAAGTACTCCTCCAATCTTGATCGATCATGGCATACAAGTGCATCACTAAGTTCACTCGATCTCGGCCTCCAACTGCATCTCCAAACTCGCTCGATTACGGCCTCCAAGTGCATCTCTGAGTTCAGTCCATCTCGGTCTCCAAACTCGCTCGATCCCGGCCTCCAAGTGCATCTTGGAGTTTAGGCGATCTCTGTCTCCAAGTGCATCTTCAAACTCGCTGGATCCCGGCCTCCAAGTGGGTCTCTGAGTTCACTCGATCTCAGTCTCCAAGTGCATCTCCAAATTCGCTCGATCCCGGCTTCGAAGTGTATCTCTGAGTTCACTCGATCTCGGTCTCCAAACTCGCTCGATCCCGGCATCCAAGTGCATATCTGAGTTCAGTTGATCTCGGTCTCCAAGTGCATCTCCAAACTCTCTCAATCCCGGCCTCCAAGTGCGTCTTTGAATTCACTCGCTCTCGGTCTCCAAGTGCATCTCCAAATTCGCTCAATCACGGCCTCCTAGTGCATCTCTGAGTTCAGTCGATCTCCATCTCCAAACTCACCTGATCCCAGCTTCCAAGTGCATCTCTGAGTTCAGTCGATCTCGGTCTCCAGGTGCATCTCCAAACTCTCTCGATCCCGGCCTCCAAGTGCGTTTCTGAGTTCACTCAATCTCAATCTCCAAGTGTATCTCCAAATTCGCTCGATCCCGGCCTCCAAGTGCATCTCTGAGTTCACTCGATCTTGGTCTCCAAGTGCATCTCCAAACTTGCTCGATCCCGGCCTCCAAGTACATCTTCAAGGAGAGACAGCAGGTGTACGGTGATACAGGGGTAACGGAGATGGACAGAGTGACGGGGAGTATATATTGAGCAGACCCTGGAGTTGATAGACATCATCTCATATCCATCTCATCTTATCATACAATCAAAATACACACTCTATCTTTCCCAACATTTGGTCTCACTCGCTCTATCCAAGATTTCGTGGATTCATGTAATTGTTTGGATCCTCAACGCTGGGTAGTATCATATCTTCTCACCCGATTCCTATGCTCCTCGAACCAGGACCCTATCCCATGAATTCCATTTGGATGTCGCAAAAGGTGCGGCGGAGTATTGATGGTGGGCTTTCTGACTTCTCTCTCCATTGTTTCACCCCAACGGCCTCCAAGTAGTGCATCTCTAAGTTCTCTCAATGGGCGTATCCAGGTGCTCCTCCGATTATGCTCGACTACCTTTTGTGGCCAGATTAACCATATGTATATATATAGTAAGACTTGAATAATGCATGCCATATTATGATGTAGCGAAACTTGTGACTGCAACAAAGACGAAATGCCTTGTGGTAATGTAAGAACCACTGCTGTGAGAATACGCCACCAAGTCTTCCGCTGTGCCGCGCAGTGGTCTCGGCTGCTCTCGAAGTCTCCCACAGATCTGCACTGAGGTCTCAGGAGCTCCAAAATTTGACTATCCTATAAGTCAAATCTCATACCATCCTGAATGCACCTCCATAACTGCAGGTGCTTTCAGGAGCACCTGAGAATGCTCTTGCAGAGTCTGAGAGCACTTTGCTTAGCTCCAGGGGGTCTGGGAGCATTTAGAAGTACTTAGAAGTACTGGTGAGGTCGCCCAGTGTGTCTGGGAGGATTGAGTGTTGCTTCGGGACCAATTTAAATTTTGCTGATGATTTGCGGAACTAAGCACAGTTTATATGTACCTGAGTAAGGAATAGATGAACTACACTTATATTCCAAAGAAGTAGATGAGATATGTTGTTATGTTAAGTATAGATATTCAAGCACGAGCTTGGTTTTGGAATAAGTATTAAGCAACATCATTACTGTTCTTAATTGCGCTACAAGTTGTTACAACTTGCTGAGAACTTATATGTACCATTGGAGTAAACAAAGCACTTGTCATAGATAAATGCTTTGTATGTATCAATGGAGTAAATGAGTTAATTGCAACAATGTGTATGTACCTTCAGAGGTGTAAACGCATGATGCAATATTGTCTGCAAAGACGGCAGAGAACATTGGGTCACCGTTCCTAGAGAAGAGGGCGATGTTACGGGTCTCAACGTCTAAGAGACGGACAAAAGAGAAGGAACCCGAATGCACAATAAAAGTAAAATATTCTGCATCGACAGCAATAAACAATACGACGTTAACGAACAATAAACAATACGATGTGGACAAACGAGAATCTATAAGATGTCAACATACGATAAATGGAATGAGTTGGTAAATGAGAAATTGAAAATTAATGAGAAGCACACCTGTGTTGTGCAGGGGCTGTGCTGGCAAAAAATTATAAAAAGTCAAAGGGAATATAGCGGCCTGTAGTAATACAGTATGTTTGTCCCTTGAGGCTAGCAAGTTCACTTCTTAAGACGGAGCAATCATTGGGTCACTGATTCTAGAGAAGGGGTTGATGTTAGGGGTTTTTCCTTAATAGAGTCTATGTAACCTGAGATAACCAATGATGGGTACATGTCAGTAACCTTCAGGATATCTGACATCCATAACACCTGCCCTAGGAATCCTCAGAACTTTCAGTCATGATTACCTGTAGCGGCGTATGAGTGGGACACGTCTCGATTGGATACGATGAGGCTTAGCAGATTCATTGACGCATACGCTGCGGCAGCTGATTTGGTGATGCAATAACACTGCCAGATTGAAAGGGCTACAATCCTGATGAGCGTATTAATTTCAACCAAATTCACAACCAGATACTAGTGGGATTTGTCTGATCGGATAGAACAAAGGAGTTCACCCCACAGACTAAGCCGTCATAAGGCAATATGCGAGTATGTGGGGTCTTGAACCAATCTCTTATGTGAGTGCGGATCATTTGGGCAGTCCCTGGACAACGAAATTAGTTTCGGCCTAAGTATGGTGTAACTGAGAGATCATGACATTGGCTGTTGATATGAGGCCTGGAGGATCCCTGCACATTGAGTTGTGACAGAATGGCAACTGCAACAATATGACTTACCATAGCATGCATGCTTACATGTCATTTAATCTACATTGGCATAGTGTTGGTTGGTCGCCGATTAAATCTATGACGCAATCATACTACAGTAATTATCAGCGGAAAGCACAGTCCGACCAAGTACGGATACATGTTCCAAATACCGAACCATACCTGGGCAAGATATCAAAATTGATGTTATGATTTGATATATGATATCGAGCGGGTGTGGTCAGATTCTTATCAGGAGCATAACACTTTAATACCTCACCGGAATGAACACAATAACCTTTGGAATTGGTGGCAATCTCTACCATTTACGTTTAAAGTGTGGCATGCCTTAGCATGAATGCGTACATGTAAGAATGTAAGTCTCAAAGTACGTTGCTGTCAAAATCATGGAAGGGGAAATATTGGTGCCCATGTGTAACATCCCGAGAAGCTTCTATAAAGAGATCACACTGTTCCGGCAATGAAAAGAACAAGCTCTAGCAGCAAAACATTCAAAAAAATATCTACCAGTGAAATGAAGACCTTTATTTATTATTGTGTTTTCATGATACCTATATCTATTAGTATATACAAACAAAATCTATTAGCTTTCTGTAGCGGCAGCCCCACACATTTAATAAGAATTTCCTGAATGACTATTACCTTCAGAAACGATAACGACGTCATTCTATACACACTGGAAACAATCATATTCTACACAACAAAGAATCTGTACATTGTTGTGACTCAGTGTGTTTGGTGGCAACTATCGATTATCCGTCTTGAACAAGGATTGATTATTCATATCAATAATCTATGGATAAGATTGAAAGCAATTCACATACCTTGTACTACCCATTTCACCTTGGGAAACCTTCATTCCGATAGGGTATCGCAAATCAATAGTATGAATTAAAGCAATTCTGAAATAGATCGATAAGACCGTATCGTTAAGAATTGTGAACAATTCTTTTTGGCATCGAAGGAGAAGCGAAGTGACTTTCTCAAGAAGTTGCGGATGCAACGAAGCGATGACTTGGCTGCAAAGCAAGTTAATGCAAGCCAAAAGTTTATTAAAACCTGGAAAACTCAAACTGAAGGAATAGAACAATCCGAGCTTCAGACAAGAAAGGCAGCAGGCAAGTCTCCGCATTGTGCATGGGCTAAAGACAGAAAAGGGAGCCATGAAACAACCGATTGCTTTGGGTGAAACAACCGGACAGAGGGACAGCGCCTTTCCCTAAAGCAAAGAATATCAAACGAATAAAACCATCCAGGGCCGTGCGTAAGTATTAATACTTCTAACGGAAGCACCCCCCTAACAACAAGAGAAGCGATCAAAGGGGTTGGCAGAGATAAGGAAGCATATAATCGAAAATCTCGCCAAGGAATAAATTTAGGAAGTATCTACGGCTGACCCTAAGTATATATACTCTCCTCCAAAGCACCCCCCTGACAGATACTACCCCAGTAAATCTACTTACAAGGTCTCGGAGGCCATGTAAAATCAGCTTACTTTGGACAAAGACAAGGAACGGTAGAGTGACCATGCTTGGAATGATATTTCTGCGGCAGCAAAGAGTTGTCGCATTGATGAATATAAAACACAGACTGAATCAGAAATTGCACAACATCTTGTTGATGAATCGGATTTCAACTTGGTCACAATGCATCTCCTGAACCACTTCTCTGACCATATCCGCCAGCTTGGCGACCTCTTAAATGAAAGCTCTGAACCCCCACACAAAGGGACATCAGCAAAAAACATTTCCATCCAGGCGGAATGGCTCCATCAGAGTGGACATGCTCCATCAGAGCTGTCAGAGACACCCCGGTGGCGGATTACTCTGAGCCCAGCATCAATACCACATGCCGCATTGCATATCGCCCGTGAGGCACAGTATCGCCGTTTCTTCTTGCTCTGTCGGTCTCCAATTTTAAACGAACATTCTGGTGTTGTGGCCAACTGTGACCATATGTCGGAATAGGTTTATTGGGTCCACGCTTGCATTGTGATTGCAATGCAATGGGTGACGCTGCGAAAATCTCTCCTCGCATTCCGTCTACCTGCGCACAAAATGCCATTCTCTCTTTACTAATTATACACATCATTCCAAGTCGCTGGATCGATGTGGCTATTGACAATCCATCGCTCGTTCCTTCCGTCTCCTGTCTTACTACTAGTAGCTATATCTGGAATTACGTATGTGCAGCCAATGATGTTTCCCAAGCTGAAAACTTACAACGCAGCGGCTGCCAGTGCTTTTCTCACTTGTACAAAATTCGAGATGGGATCCAAGTTTCCCGAGTTTTCAGGTATTGTGGTTAGCGCCAGGGCTAACCAGTACTCAACGAAAGCTCCATCCGCATTTAGGAGCTTGATTTTGAATAGTCATTGCAGTTGCCACGGGAGACGCCCATTCAGCGCACCATAACACCTCCCTGAGCGTTGCTTTACCACCACCCAGTCGTTCCGTCGATCCCCTCCGCGCCAGCTCCGGCTTCCTGTACATCGACACATCAGGGATATGCATTCAGCATCTAAACCCTCAACTTGAACCTTGATACCATGGTAAATACAGAGCTCCCTTGCATGCAGATGTTCATCCGATATATACGTCTTGTTACAACTCTTATGCTTAATAAACTCCCGCGTGCCGCTTTATATTGCCGCACGGTGCATTGCGTCTGGCGTATTGTCAAGTAATGCTCCGAAGTCATTGATCATAAGGTCAGGATGCTTTCCATCATGGCGGTTTTGGGGTCCCATGAATTCGGGCTTTGCATATGCCTGGGAGCTCAGGGGGACAGCCAGATCAGCATCGGAAGGGAGGACTTTGCAGGTGGCAGCACTGCTCTCCTGACGCTGAGCGAGGGCTTGGAGATTGAGCTCTCTGATTTTGAAGCCGAGAATGCGACGCTGAAAGGTGATTACTTGGGGCAGGTAGTTCAGATTGTGATAGGAGGCATTCCAACCATCATTGAGGTTCGTTTTATGTGCTTGATCATATCGCTCGTCAGAATGCTGTTGCAAGGTTCCGTATCCACGAATCTGTGCGAGCCAATGAGACATCAAGTGGATCTTCGGAAAGTTGAAGTCGGCATCTAACTCCTTGGAAACATCTATCTTGTGGCTGATATAATCCCGCCAGCCGTTCATTTTGCGCCGCTTCTTGGATGGCATCCAAGGTTCGGCATTTGTTTCCTCGTCTACCTTCCGCTTCTTCATGAGTTCTGTTCTCAGGGCATTGCCTTTGGCCTTTGCCTTTTTGCCGGCTTGCCCAAGTAAGAAAACATCTTTGAAGGAGTGAAAACGATGCAAGGCGTCCTCCATGTAGCTCAATGTTGCGTCATCGTGAGATATGTATGGAGCATACATATAGAATTCTAACAATGCCCGTGTGCACTCAATTGCACGATTGAATATGGGACACTGAGTGGGGTTTCCACCTCGAAGAGACTGGGTTCCAACTCCAAGCAGGTACCGGCTCATTTCCTTCATCTCCTTCCCATTCCACTGAGAAACTTCCTCATATCACTTAGTTTTTGGTGTGAGGTCATGGTAAGCAGGCACGGATAACCAGATTGCATTGTACTTGTCAAGCCATTTGTGCATCTTCATGAAGTGGAAAACCCACTTCTGGAGGTGGTCAAGCATGCCAATCTGCATTGTATGGAGGAGGTCGGGCTTAAGGAGGTTGCTCACAATACAGGGATTATGTTGAAACACGTTGAATCCTCAGTGAACATGGCGTGACGAGAGTTTGGCATCGGCTACCTTGGTGTTGGCATTGCTGAGCGGTCTATATAGGTTGTGATCCCACTGGGGGTGTTGCTTGTCAGGATGGACATAATCTCCAAGTTCGTTCTTTGGACAGTCGCACCAAAAACAGACATGCCGCTCGAGATGATGTAGGTCGCTATACTCAGGGCAATCTGCAAGCCATGCTGCTGAAACTGGTTTGCAACGCCTGAAGTTGCCATCTGCACAGAGAACGTTGTAATACCCGCTCCCGGCGCTGGGATTTTGTTTGAAGGTTAGATGCTGGAGTATCCACCAGAGTACTTGGTTCAGCACCTCTCAGTGTGTTTGCCACTGCTCATCCAGCCGCTTCTGAGGAATATTGTCATTCTTCATCGGAATCGGCAGGAGAGCGACCATTATGACGCTGTGTGTTGAGGGCATCTGGTGGATCTTCGAAGATAGATTGCCAATTGTCATATATACAGGCCACTCTTTCCTGTCGCCGGCACAATTCCAGAAATGTGTTCAGTCAGCCATGATAATCAAGGGAACTAGTGTATCCCCCACTCTGAGCATTGCCATAACATTGATTAGTACATTATTATCCTCGAGCATCTCTCCTTACCTGTGTCTCCCACCACCAGTTGGCAGTGTGCATTTCGGTATAGAGGCGCTTCGGTGGCGTACCGCTGTTAAAGCAACACTGAGGGGCGTAAATGAGATGCTCAGCCTAGGCTGGCTGCCGCATCAACCATCTCATGCTCTTGATGATGTCTCGACTGCAGTATTTGATAGGGCGTTGGTGATTGTCATTCCATCACATATTCTCGAGAGTGTGTAGTTCCCTCTCCCCGAGAGCCTGATCATCTGGCATGCTAGCAACGAGCTTCTGGATGCCATCCCCGTTTTTGAAGCTGGGGAAACGCAGAGCGGTGTTGTCTTCCTTCAGCACGTTGTCATAGTACATCTTCATGCTCTTCCTCTTGATCCCACACTGGATATATTTGTACTCTTCACGCGTCGCAAACGGGTAGTAGGGATTGTTGTGTAGTTTCATCTCCAGGCTACCCTGAGTGTCATGTTCCCATGGCTCAGCAATGTAATCGCTCAGTAGAGCGCCGGCGCCGGGGTATGTTTCCGTCTGCGGCAGAGGAGGTGGCGGTGGTTGAGACTCTGAGTCTGCGATGTTCTCAACGTGTTCGTGGTAGGGAAATGCGTCCAAGTCTTCAACTGAATCTTTGTTATCGTTCAGTTCACGATGCTGAGCGGATTCAACGCGTCGGGGCGCGCAGCGAATAGTCTGATTCTTCTGGTGTGCAACTTGAAGGTGTTCAGGATGGTTTATTTTGATATGATTAAGTCATCAGCTGTCTAAGGTGAACTTCTTTCAGTATAAAAATTCCGAGCAACGGAAAGGGGTCTTCTCTGGCATTGTCGACGACACGCGAGGAGTGGAGTATACACTGTAGAAAGGAACGAAAGTTGGTGCTGGGCCTGAGCAGCCTGGTGTGTAAGCTCACAATACTTTCACCTAACTTGGGAGATTGATTGAGCCTCAACACCATCACAAGGAGGTTCCTTACACGCCAGGAGTTGCAAAAATACTGCATGTGCGATGTCCCATAATACTATGAATAAAATAAAACCAATACAAAACCGATAAATAAAATAAACCCTTCGCGATCCAAAAACCTCGCAACACGTGTAATAATTAATGCCTGAGATAAATAGATTAGAACAAAGGAAACAAACAAGACAAGAACCCAACTCTAACCCAAATGCAACAATCATCGCCTCCTCTGCAACGCGATGACTGGTTCACTCCTCACCTACCGAGCGATCCGGGTGGGCCTCAGGTAGTGCGACATTGATGACAGGGACATCGGGAAGAGGGACATCAGGGAGAGGGACATCCGGGAGACTGTCGCCACCTGCCTAATCAATCAGCAGCTGCTGATCCACATCCACATCGGAGGTGTTTCCGGCTGCCTCAGCTCCTCGCAGAGTGCGCACCGCCGGGCGACTTTTTTGCGGCGTCACAAACCCCAGTTGCTCCAGCCTACTGAGGTGATGAGTCTCCGGAGTTTGTGGTTGTGCGCGAGGTTCCGGGGTTTGTGGCTGTCGGGCGGGCGCTGGAGGTTGTGGCCATCCGGTATGCTCGCGCATCTCCTGGCGTTGCTCAGATAGCACGGATGGCTGATTGTCTGCCATGGCATCTACATCATCAGCCGATGTAGATGCCATGTCTCCCTGGCCAATCGTCCGAGGTTCTTTGCCATCATCCTCATCCTCATCCTCATCCTCATCCTCATCCTCATCCTCATCCTCATCCTCATCCTCATCCTCATCCTCATCCTCATCCTCATCCTCATCCTCATCCTCATCCTCATCCTCATCCTCATCCACCACCTCCCCCTCCTTCTCATGTTCCTCCTCTTCATCTTCCTCATCTTCATTGTCACCATCCCTTTCCATATCCACATTGCCATCTAAATCCACGTGGTCGGGTGTGTCCACATCATTCTCCATGTACATATCCACATCAGAATCATGTTCTGAGTCATATTCGCCGTCCAACTCCTTGGTAGAGTTGGTATCATCATGTGAGGAAATTGACATGGCAGGGGATGCTTCCGGCTTTAAATATACCCGCTCTAGTTACCTCTCCGTGTCCAAGTCTGCCTCATGCATTTCCTTCTCCAACTGCAAAGCAACGGCACGAGAGATATCATCTCCCCTGGGGTTTGTTTAACAATACCTTTCTGTTTACCGTTTCCCTTCCCCTTCCCCTACCCCATCCCCTTCCCCTTCCCCTTCCCTTTTCCCTTTCCGTCCTCAGTTGCCTTCCCTTTCCCTTTCCCATTAGTTGTTCCCTTCCCTTTCCCGGTCCCTTTCGCACTGCCCTGTGTGTCCTCATCACCCTCGCCGTCGTCATTGTCATGGCCATCGCCAGGGCGGCTCATCCCACTGCTCAGCGCTCTGGGATCCGCGCAGTTCTCATCAACATCATCCTCGTCAATTATCTCATCCCAATTCAGTAGTCTAACGGCCAGCAAGTCGCCTGGCTTGTACTGCCAGCAGCTTGGTGGCTTAATGATTGCCCTGAGATCATTGCTACCGTGCAAAGAGAAATGCTTGCCGGTGCGTTTAACCTTCCCTGAGCTGGTTGTCTGCGGATTGGAGCGATCGACTTGATCCCCGAAGGCACAGGGGTTGTCCCACCTCCAATTGTTCATTTGGTTGCAGGTTTTGTCAAACATTTGCCTCATATATGAGCAGAACGCTGCCAACCACTCCCAAAAAGGTGACCTCCTGCTCCTGCGGTGCGGCCACATCAGCTGCAATTGTGAAAAGTGGCGAGTTATGACTGGATCAAAAAAGATTATATCATAAAAGAGGTCCCATGCCCTCTCATCCTTGACACCGCAAACATTTTATATCCGTATCAGTCCAGAGATGTGTTCCAAGATGAATCCCTTTATAAGGACCCAATCCAATGATACGCATCAATTTATAATTGATGTCAGCATTTTTGCCCTGGCAGTTGCCTTCCCCTTCCCTTTGTTGCTGGCTTTTGGTGCGATCACTGCGAGTTGAAAATGAATCTACATCCGAGGCGTTACCATTGTCATACAGTTGAATGTAGCGGAAGGAAGCCCAGAGGTAACATACAAAGTTGTGTAGGTTATCGGGTGTGTTTTGGAACAAGAGGTGTTGTTTTGTGCAAGTCACGTGATGTTGAGATAGTTCAGGATGCTGGCGGTGTGTTTAATATGGAAGGAACAGAGAATGGAGGTATAGGCAGGAAGAAGGGATATATATACCTGAGTTCCTGCGATTTCTTGGTCCAACTTGTGAGATATGATAATTTTGATTCATATCCTGCATTTTGTTGGTTAATAAACATAAAACGGCCCAGCCTTCATCACGCACAACCACTAGGCCCCACATCAATGAGAAGCCTTGAGACGAGATTTAGTACTCACAGTGAGGGAAGTCAACGACACCAGGCGTTGCTTTTGCATCACATACCACTTTTACCACTCATACCCCATGCATCTCAGAGCAAACTGTGTAGTTCTCAGGTTGTCCCAACTGTGCAACCATCCAACATGGCTGCCAACACGCCTAGCAGTGGAAAAGCACATGCAATTGATGTCATAGGATCAAGAATACGTCATTGTTTGATTTGCAATTCTTTTAGCTCTGCCAAAGGAAGATTTCCACCGGAAAGCTGAAGATATACACAATCGATGGTTCCAAGTATTGTGCCAAAATCGAGTGCAATACTATGATAATCGCGCCAAGAAGACATAAACACTCTTCAAGTGGTGTAAATAGACCTTCAGATGTTGCTGTAACAGTAAATATCAATGCTGAGTTTAATCTGAGTTTAATCTGATGGCAGTTAACCCCATATTTGAATGCATTTCAACGGATCTTGTCCCCGAGTATTGCCAGCGTTTAGAGTCTAGCGCGGTGTACACTGTGCCTCCCTTGTTTGTCAAATCTGTCCATGGTCGCTCAAATAGAAGTCTACCTTGCCTGCTGTTGCATATGCATGCAGAGGAAATAATTCCTACATTCCTCACGTCGAAAATCTATATCGGACTATGCCTTCCCAAAGCCTTCACCCTAACACGTCTCCGGTCGTACAAAACGCTCGAAGTCTTGCTAATCGTCAGAATCAACAAAAGGGTGGGCTTTTGGGGAATTCTCAACTTCCCCCTGCTGAGAGACCCATTTCCGTACCTGCTGGCGAGAGGGATTCCTCTCAAGGAGGGAGTTCTGTAGCCTCTACAATCCAAGGTCAGAACTCCACCACATCATCTTCGCTGAACAATTCTCACGTTGCAATTATCACTCAACGCATGACTTCCACCCCGTCCGCTACACAGCGACGGGCAATAATTACTCCAACCACCACGCCGGGTACAAGCAGTCGTAACACACCAGCACCCAGCGGAACCTCACAGACAGACTCAATGCGTCACGTTGTATCCAGCCCCGCATCCGGCATTGCTAGCACACCCACTCCTCTCAGTGGTCTTGCATACCTGCCTACCCCCATCCCTAATCCAGAAGCCCACGCGATCATTACAAATCCATTGCAAACGCGAGCTACAGAAAACAATCAGAGACAGAGGCAGTGGCAATTTCAACCGCAGGCGGTGTCTACACCTCGATCAATGGTCTCCGGCAGTCGCAGTATCCATCGATTTGGTCACTCAGATATGATGTGTCTTGTATTTGCAACGAGTAAACTCCTGGAGCTCTACATGTGGAACAGACGGCCGTTTATGAGTGCAAGCGACTTGGAGATGGTAAGTTATGCAACGCAACGTGTTGCGAAAGCATTGGCTGAAGCCCCACACTGGCAGATAATAGAGACATACTGGAACACCGCTATGCAGCAAAACAACATTTGGTCCATAGCATTTCAGGCACGCACAAAGGAGATCTTGAAAGAGGTATGCTGAAGCAACAGCCCACATTGGATATTACACGCTCAAACCGGTACTTGGTTCGAGTACAAGTCGATACAATTAAATCGCATTTTATTCAATCAGCAAGGGACAACATAGCAGAGCTTTATGATCTCCACCACTTTGAATCCGACGCAGAGTGTTTGAACTTCATTGATTCCCTTCTGGCAGACAATGAGTATCTTTTTCCTGTAGCAGAGCGTGTGGAAGGTGGTGTATGTGGCACAAATCCAACGCAGAGAGAGTCGAAAACTGCTAACGAATGGCCAGCGTCCACTTTCCTTCCTGGCGGAAGCAATCCCGCGGTTTATCGACATCAAATTTTATCATCGGGTGAATAACCGCGGTAAGTATGCTGATGGATTTTATAATTCCATGATTGACGACAAGGACGGTCATATACCCTCACCACTGATCATGATCACCTGCACCGTGTTGCGCCATGCTCTCCTGGAGTAGCAAAAGATCAAAGGTGTTCATCCGAAAGCTTTCAAGTCAAAGCTGAAAGCGGACAGACCTGATCGCTCGAACTACTTCAACTACCAGAATGACGGTGGTAAGAATGCCTCCTGCTGTTCTGCAACTGGTCGCAAGTTGTTAACCTCACCTGACGTTGCAGACACATATAAATTCTTGATGAATACCTGGAATGCACTACCGGAGAGCTACCAACCGAGGTTGTATAAAAACACTCTTGCTACAGTCAAGCGTCGGATCCAACAGGCGGAGAACCCCACGCCTGCCGTGGTCATCAGCGTGAAAGCAGCATGTGTTGACAATGCTATTCTTCTTGCCTATTTGACCTCCGAAGTCGCGCTTGAGGAGCCTGAGATCAGAAGCACTGACTCAAACATCCCGATAGACAACAATTGCATCGATGATGAACTGCATTTCGGGATGCCAGAGGGCAGCGGGGATCACCAAGATGAAGGTGATGAAAGTGACGAGCGTGATACCATGCCCACCACCAGCCGGCGATGACGGGCCGTGACTGAACTCGAGAGGTTTGACCTGGGAACCAGTGATATTGAGGGGTATGAGGGCGAGGATGGCGACAACGCGGATGCGGATGAGGAGAAAGAAGCATCGCAAGCCAATGATGGATGAACGCAGAATGTGGAGGACTGAGGGCATTGTGGGTGTGACCGGGAAACCAGTGATGTCAACGGATATGATGGCAAGGATGGCGATGTTGCGGAAGCGGATGAGGAGGAAGATGCATCGCAAGCCGATGATGGATCAACGCAGAATGTGGAGGACTGAGGGCATAGTACTACAGAGTGTAAAGATTAGACAGTATATTTCAGACCTGTAAAATACGATAATGGCGAAGCAAATGCAACGGCAAATGATGTATCCGAAGTGAAGACTGTATTGTAATAAGTGACAACATCTCAAAGCTAAACATATATGGGGGAGAGTGCGGCATCCAATATATAGCAATAGCGGAGAGGTGAAATGTAGCACTCCGCCGGAGCAAGACATAACGATTGCCAGGCGTTGCGTCAATGGCTGCAGTATAACTGCAGCCCCTGCGAAGATTGTAACACACGTGTCATTCTGATGGTGCGTATACGTCACCACATTCCAGGCGCAAAGTAAAGGAGGTATGTATGCAACACGATCTGTCGCCTGGGCGACGGGAAGCGTGTAATTCTCCGTCAGAGGGTACGAGGTTCCGTTAGAGCCGTCAGAGCTGTCCGGAACACCCGGGTGTTTCTGTCAGAAACTAGAGTTGTTGCTGATGTATATAGCTACCCATCTAGACACAGTATGTCTGGACTGGCTGCAGCTGGTGCTTGAGAGCAATTTCAGATGAGCCAGAAAATGACCACCAAGTGAACTCAGAGATCCCCTCCAAGGCCATGATTGAGCGAGTTTGAAGATGCACTTGGAGGTGATAATCGAGCATATTTGGACATACACTTGGACACCATAATCAAGTAAACTTAGAGATAAACTCCAAGATTGTGCTAGATTAAACTTGAAGATGCACTCCAAGAATGTGATCAAAAGAGTTTGGAGATGCACATGGAGGCCGTAATCGAGAGAGTTTGGAAATACAATTGGAAGCTGTGATCGAGCAAGTTTGGGGATGCACATGGAGGGGGTAAACGAGCAGATTTGAAGTTACACTGTGTGGCCTGTGATCAAGTGAACTTTGACATTCACTCCAAGATTGTGATCGAGCGAGTTTGGAGCTGCATTTGGACTCCATATTTAAGTCAGGTTGCAGATACACTTGGAGGCCATGATCGAGCAAGTTTCAAGATCCGTTTGAAGGCTGCGATCAAGCGAGTTTCGACAAGTACTTGGAGGCAGTCAATGGACAGCGAGCCGGGTGCTGAAACTTGATTCATCAGTTATTTTACTCACAACCATGGGAATATCACAAGGTGACTTTACGCTTGAGCTCCCATGGAGACCTTGGTGGATGACAGATGATCTTGTAGGGAGGCTCACCGGAAGCTGAAGCTACATTCAGGGGTCAACTCGTAATCATGAGAATGAAGGGAACACAAACAATCTTTGGTGGATACTGTACTCTGTGTATACTGTATTCAGTGCCAACTCATGATCCTGCCATGTAGAGATAGAGAGAAATGACTTAACTTTGTATTCTGTAATAGTGGTAGAGTTGTGTACAAGAAAGACAGAGATGGGAGATGAAGAAGAGAACGAGGTGGAGGATACGAGCGGCTATAAGAGAGCAGGGGTACGACTTGCCTGGTTGGGTTAAGAAGCACTCTTATCAGTGTTATTACACACCAGATCAGACCTCGTACCTGCTGTAATGGGGATGTTAAATTGACTCCCACACGAAATTCTCTCAAGTCCCAGTTTCTCATGATGATTTCCCCAATCTCCTCTCATCTCTCTCTTTCTTGTCCTCAACTCTGCCATCACCTAAGAACACCTAGTTAAGTCATCCCACTCTATCTCTCCATGCCATGATCAAGAGTTAACACTAAGTACAATATACACTGAGTACTGCATACACCAAGTACTGCATCATCCCAAGAGTGACTGTCTTCCGCTACCAGCCAGTCTCATCTCTCTGCAGACCATGTTGTACTCAATTCTCTACATTCCCAAAATTTCCAGTTAACCAATGAATTGATTCTAATCTCCTGTCGCACCTCCCTATCGAACTACCACCTCTATAATTGACTGCCTCCAAAAACTCCTCCAATCTCACCTGATCATGGCCTCTAGGTGCAAGTCCAAACTCGCTCAATTACAGCCTCCTAGTGTATCTCCAACTCGCAATGTTACAGCCTCCAAGTTGGCATGATCATGGCCTCCATATGCATCTCCAGACTTGCTCAATCATATTCTCCAAGTTCGCAAGAGCACAGCCTCCAAACTCACTCGATCACGGCCTTGGAGTCCATCACTATGTTCACTCGATCACGGTGTGCTGAGACGGTTGAGCTAGAACCCACACAGCCCATCATCAACACTCCACCAAACCTTGCATGGCATCCGAAGGGAATTCTTGTGAATGAGTGGTTCTACCTGGAAGATGGTGAGAGGGTATGATGGAATACAAGGCCATGATGAAGCACACAAATTGCATGGATCTATGAATGCTTCGCGAGAGTGTGTGGATCTATGAAAGCTTAGCAAGAGAGCATGAGTGAGACCTAGAGCTCGGAAAGATAGTGAGGGTATTTTGTCCAATACAATAATCTCTATCTACCATGGGGTCTCCCAAATATAAACTCCCTGCTGCTGAGTTCATCTCCGTTTTCTCTGTATCTCCTAATGTATTTATACAGAGCAACTTACATAATACTTGCCATATTATGATGTAGCGAATCTTGTGACTGCACCAAAGATGAATATGATACACGACATGCCTTGTGTTTGTGGAACCCTAAGAACCGCTACTGTGAGAATATGGCACCATGTGTCCCGCGGAGCTTGCACAGAGGTCTCAGCTGCTTTCGAAGTCTCCTGCCGACCTGCGCAGAGCTCTCAACTGCTCCGAAATTTGACCATTCTAATAGTCAATTCTTGTAGCACCCTGAATGCACCTTCATAACAGCAGGTTCTTTCAGAAGCACCTGAGAATGATCTTGTAGAGTCTGACATTACTTTGCACAGCTCCAGGGGGGTTTGGGAGCATCTCAAAGTACTTAGAAGCACTGGGGACAGCTAGTGGAGGGTCTTCGAGGTTTGTGTGTGGCTTCGAGGCCGATTTACATTTTGCTGATGTAACCAGAATGTGCAAAATCATCAGAGGTGCGCATAAGTATTAACCACACATACTACGACTTATCTAGCGGGACAACACACCGTTAAGTTGGAATTACGCAGCAATACATATGCAGCAGATGACAATACCATATGCAAGTAAGGGGGACCTGTGAGCCCGCGAGCTAATCGATAGGAACACCTCATGGCAACCCCCAGTCTGCGGAATGACAAGACCTAAGCATGCAGTGTCTGGGTGATTAATAACATTTGCTGAAGATAAGAGGCCCAAAGCGAACTGGCTCATTCCGTTCAGACCATATGCATTGTAACGTCACAGACGTGTCATAATCTATGTTGGCGGAGTATCGGTTAGTCACGGATTGAATCTCTGACGCAATGCTGAATAGCTGTGTTAAAACGCAAGGTATTCAATTCTGAAGAGCTACTATAATATATTGTGATAAGCAATGTCAAGCCAGTGTGCTGTCAGATGTACCAACTACTAATCAAATGGGGACCGAGATATCAAGGTAAACTTATGAGCTGTCATTCTGTGCGTTTGATATCATGATCACAAGAATGGCCGACATGGGGTGTAATGGCTTCAATCCACTTATGCATCAACACGTTAACCAAAGGGAACTCGTGGCATTATCAATGGGACACTGAAGATGTTTCCGAAGATAAGCAATCAAGCAATGATTGTTTCATAGCGTTTTCCAAAGACAAGTGTGACCGGAGAAAGCATTTATAACAAGCTCACCTTGTCTCCGACAATGAGAAGAACCAAGCTCTAGTAGCAATTCACCGTCAGACATTATGATCAAGGAACACCTTAAAATATTTTTAAGATTTCTATCTACAAAAAACCTCAAAATGTCTTCCCTTATCCACATACATGAATATGCCTTGTATGAGTTTATGGAAACTAACTGCTTCTCAGTAAGCACACCAGCGGGTCTTTGCAGCTGTCAAAAATCTCATACATTACTTCAACAAGCGGGGTTTAACACACATCACCCAAGTTCTTTAATACTCATCAGTTATTGGCGGTATCAGGTACGATGTGCACTGGTACATCACTACACAGTTGTTACCCTACCAAGATTTCTCACAACAACAACCTTGGACGGACACGGCAGAGTAGTGAGCTCTTATAGTTCATAAGAGGTTAAGACTTGGGAAAGACGAGTACATTGGATTTGGATAGGCGGCTGTACTGGGTCTATTAAATGTTGTATTAGTGTTACGGGGGTAACAACACCTCTTGACAATATACTTAGTAACTTGTATATGTACTTAGATGCGTACGACCGTAGATCCTATTTATAATGAATCGTCAGACGATTCCTCAGAACTGCTTAAGCCACTGCTTTCTTCCTCGTCCGGAAGTAGCTGAGGAGCTTGCTTTATCTCGGAGGATCCTTTAGCCTGGGGATAGCTCGCTGTTCCTTTACCCAGCTTAATTGGCCTCCTGCAATCTGCTACTCGATGAGCACCCTTCCTATCAGATGGCCAAGCACACCGTAGACACTCTCCGGTTTCCTTACGTCTTAATATTTCCTTTTGATCGATACCTGCCGTTCTTAGATTATCGGCGGACTTCCTTAGATATCGATCCTTTTTCCTTAGATGCTTTTTGGAAATGGCCGTAGGGTTTATTACGCCGGTAAGGGTCTTCCCTGTTGCTTTAAGGGTGGCGATTTTTCTTAGCCGCCTCGAATCCTTAAGATATTCTTCGCACTCGTCGAGTATCTTATCCTGTCTTTGGTCTTCCTGATTATCCCTAGGTGACGGGGATACGTTTCCTTCGTTGCTGGGAACCTTATCTGGAATAATGGTAACGTTGACCCTAGACTGGACGTTATCGATATAATTGACTAGTCCTTGCTCTAGTCCAATAATCGATACGAGCCACCACACGCACTGTGCCACGAAGATGTGCTGAGTTCTTCTGGCGTAAGATATAATCTTCTCGAAGGCGTATACAATAACGTCGTCGTCGTTTTCGAAGGTTATAGTCATTCGTATCGTAATACTCCTGAGGTGCGGGGCTGCCGCTACACAAAGCTAATAGATTCTAGGTATAGATATAATAGGTATAGGTATCATAAAAACGCAATAATAAATAAGGATATTTCTCCGCTGGTAGGTATCGTTTTCCTCTAGCTATTCGAGCTTGTCTTCTTCATTGCCGGAACAATGTGATCTCTTTATAGCCAGTGCCCTCATGCCTTCGCCTGCACTCCTGACACACTGCTATGATTAAATCCCTCAATGATAGTTACTTATCCGTGGGTCTTATTGGCGATGCCCGGTGGATATCCTTGCGGCTTATTTGCTGGCGCCTACCGGATGAACTCGCGCATCCCCAAAGGAGACACGTATCATATCGCTCATTAATCAGACCATAACTTCAATTTTGACATCTCATAACGATAGGTGGTAGTCGGTAGTTGGAACGTGGGCTCAGCCACGTCTCTGTCTTTGATATCATCTCTGACAGCTCATAGTCTTACATCGGTCAATATACGATGCTATGCCAACGTAGAACGTATGCGCGTTAATCTGAGAGGCCGTAGCCCCATATTAATCATTGCAGAACCCTGCTCCTCAACTCAATGCCGGAGGTCCGCTTTAGGCAGTTGCCAACGCCATATTCCCTCAGTCTTCTTGTGCGTAGGTGTTCCAAAACCCGGGCGTGCCACGCTACCAATTAAGGAGACCGCAGAACCCTTTTAATCACGACTGCCGTGTACTTTCGTACAACCGCATAGTATCCAGGAATGAATCTTGTCAGAAACAACGTGCACAACGGGGTGTACCTGGCAGTTGCTGCATCGTCTCCTTTTTAGACTCCGCTAAGCCACCCTTGGCTTATCCTTCAAGATGCGCTTAACATGTTCCCCGCTAAAGGAACATGCCACGTGATACCTAACCACTAACGCTGCTAGGAGGGGACCCCTAACAATTAGTTATTGGAACTTAATTACCCCTATAACACCAGTCTTGAATTTGTAATTATAATTAAATTTCTGGTTCTACAGTTGATTATTCATGGATTGAGTGCAGTTTGTAATCCTTTCCCACATCCATGGTACAAATTCTAATACAATCTGACATCTGACCTTAGGAGGGGAGAGAGTATATATTACTGCATTTTAGTGTATCGATTTATTGCAATACCACGAGAACCTGGAGATTCATTTGGGGCCAAATACATGAGTCCTGGTAATTGGAAACTAAAATCCTGTGGTTTTAAGGTACTGTCCAGGCGGCAACCGTTTTTCTTGGGGCGATCCGGTTGCCGCACAGTTCCAGAACTGGACCGGTGTTCCTCGTCCGGTTCCAAGCCCGAGGCAGTGGCCGGGTAACCTGACACCGTTGCTAATACTAAACATGTCGTGTCACGAATTTGACGTACGCCGAAGTATATCTTGGTACCTAGTGGTATCTAGAGGTACTATGATGTATGTCAAGAAGCACTCAACTGTTTACATTTATCATTCCTATAAATTTAACAAACATAACAAGTTTAATAGTTTCGCCCACTTTGGCCTACTATAATCGCATATAATAACCGGTTTCTGTTCCTCTTAACCGCAATTGAATGCACCAATCATGTGTGTTCCGCAATAGTTCCGACCGCGGCTCAACGGAAGCTTGGCATTGAAATTCACCTAACCCACGGCTACTTCCGCTCAATTCCGGACTATTCCGTTGATACCCCGCCACAACTCACCCCTCCATCCATCACCACCCAACGGTCGTGATAAGTACACCAACACTACTCCCCACCTTTCCCACTTTCCCTCCGCAATGTTGCTCACTGACTCCCTCTCCAAGCACTACCAGGCGCTGTTCGTCTGCCCCTTCCACCAAACCGTACTAGCCACCACCGTCCTCGGTTTAACAACCTCCTACCTTCTCCTGCGTTCCACTCAGCCACCACCGCGGTCCATCCCCTCCCCTCGAGTCCTACCTCCCACCAGCGACACCGCCTACCCACTCAACATCCTCCCAGGCTCCCGCTTAGTCTCTACCCCTCATGGCACCATCTCAGTCTCCGAATTTGGTCCCGCCAATGGCCGAAAAATTCTTCTCGTCCACGGGATCTCGACGCCCTCTGTCGTCTTTAGCTCTCTCGCGACCGCACTAGCAACAGATGGCTACCGCGTAATGACCTTCGACCTTTTCGGTCGCGGTTACTCTGACGCCCCAGTCGGCGTCGACTACGACGAGCGACTTTTCGCTACACAGATCCTGTACGTGTTGTACTCATCTCCACTCTCTTGGGACCGATTCTCGCTCGTTGGATACTCTCTCGGTGGTGGGATTGCGGTGTCATTCGCCGCACATTTCGCGGAGCGAATTGAGGCGCTGGTGTTGTTTGCGCCCGGTGGGATTCTAAACGGGAGTAAGCTAGGGTTGTTGTTGAAGCTTGGTCGCGGTGGATGGGTCCCCACCGCGCTGGAGACATATATGGTTGGGCGGCAGGTTGGGGTGAGGACGCGGGCGCATGCGGGGGATCTAGCGAGCGAGGATGGTCTGGATTATGGGAAGATTATGAGGTGGCAGGCGAGCTCGCATAAGGGGTTTGCGATGGCGTTTGGGAACTCGTTCCGGCATGGCCCGCTTTATGATCGGCAGCAGGAGTGGCGGGAGGTGGCGAAGAAAGGGATTCAGAGGGTGGGTATTTTGGTGGGTGGGGTTGATGATGTTATCCCCCCAACCTTGCTGCCGGAGATGGTGGACCTTCTTGGTGGAAAAGAGAGGGTGCGTGGAGAGGTCCTGGCTGATGCTGGACATACGCTGGTTAGGGATCGATGGAGGGAGTGTATGGACTTTGTTGTTGATGTGGTGGGGTATCCGGAGGAAGAGGATGATGTTTACGAGGAGGAGGAGGACTTGGCGGCGAGTAGAAGCTCGTATGTGATTGGTGACTTTTAAGAACCAGTGGAACTTGTAACGCGTAAGTGAAGAGCGAATAGACCTGGCGTGCTGACGAATTTCTGGTGACGGTGCGATCAAGCGGATGGAACTCTAAATTGTATATATATGAACGTGTATGTATCTGTAGATATCCCATACATAGATTGATAGATTAGACCTATAGATGGCTGGTCGGAGATAGGAAATCAAAAGGGCGCAAATTCCACTCCTTACATTGCCAGACAAAGGAACATTCAACCTGCCGTCACCATACTCTCTCAATCCGTCAAAGAAAGAACAACCTCAAACATATATCATATCTTCAAACTTTCTTTGTTCACCCACAACATCAAACAAAGAAACCAACCACACCCCCAATATAACACCACACTCCCCCTTCAACCTTCCTCTCAGGTACCACCCATCGTGATGGAAGTCAGCGATACCCCCAACTTTTCCGACATCCCCATGCTCAACATCTCCAGTCTTAAAAAAACTAATACTACAAATTTACAGGTAATTCATGGTGGTGGTTGTGGCAGCGTGGGAAACGAGAAGAAAAAGAACCCGAGAACCGGTACTGAAGATAACGATCATTATAAGACTTCTCCTCCAGCAGCGGCAATTGAAGAACTCCCAAACTCCTCCATCTACGACCCTCCAGAAGCAGAAATCAAACCTCAAGACTGGTTCAACGATTCCAGCCCTGACACCTCAAACACCGACGCAAACCCATCCCCCCAAAAAGAAGCGAAACTCCCCGATACTATGGAGAGCCCAGATCCCAACTCCGAAACCGGCGGTAAAACCCCCAACCCATCCAAAAAGCCATCCGAAACCGGCGAAGAAGACCCCGACGACTTCTTGGAGATACTTGACTCACGGTTATCTGCGCGCAACATTTTACTCCACAGGCCTCTAACAAGACGGTTTATTCTTGGTGCGACCCGACTATTGCTGTACGAGAGCGAGGCGAACGCGGAAGTACTAGCATCTCGGATTTTCGACACGATGAATAACAGCATAACCTGGCTGCACGCGCGGCAAGGAAAGATGCTGGATGCGCTGGGGCTAAATTCCGTTGCGTTGAGCTTGATGGTGAAGGGGTGCTTGTTTTGTTTCGGGGACAAGGCGGGGACGGCGCATTTACGGGGTCCAGTGAGTATACCTATCATGTTGGGGAATGGTAGGGCTGATAATGATGGGGACAGGCGATGATGAAGCATATCCGACAGCATTTCCGGGGGAATATCGCGGAGGAGGTAGATATTAGGGATGAGGAGTTTATGGATATTGTTGTTGACTCTTTTCCTGGTGAGATCCTCTTTTTAGTTGCAGTTGAAAGAGGGAGGGAGGCTTACGGAGATATGCTGCGTTGATAAAGGTGATTTGGAGACGCCTGAGCAAAGACGCACGCTGCTACGACGGATCCGTAACTTTTTGATCAATGATCTCCAGAACGCTTGTCACCACTGCGGAGAGACCTTCGAGTTTGATTATAAATGGGTATGAAACAACTTCATACATAGTCACTCAGGCTGATGAGTTGGCGGAAAAAATAGCGGTGGTCGGGTGGATATAAGAGTTACGACTTTACAGCGTTGATGAATACACATCGGTACTGGCGTCCCATGGCAGAGAGGCTCGGCTCAGACGGATATCTCGCAAAACTCAACGCACTGGATTACGAGAATAAAACTATCCGGATGCTCCACGAATTGAAGCACGCGAGACTGTCTGAGATGGATCAAGAGAGAATTAACATGTTCCGTATCTATACACGCGCACTTGTAGGGCAGGGGCGCGCACATAAAAGGGAGGGCCGAGACAATAGGGGTACTGGCAATGGTGGTAGTGATGCGGATGACGAAGATGATATTGACAGCGATTTTGCCTTTGATTTTGGGCCTGAAGACGATCCACCGCTGCAGGACGATGTTGCAGTCCCCATTCCACGAGCTCAGGAAAAGGCGAGTAAATCCAGCTGGCCACGTCACTTCCTCCCCGCCCTTGATAATCCCATCCTCGTCCTCCAAGCACTGGAGCACAACCGAGACGATATGCCTCTACCCAAGTTCCACTGGTCCGACGATGACCTCCTGAACTTCCTCGCCGACAGGGACGTTAGAATTAAGGCCTGCGGAGCACTAACCCGTCGCAGGGTCCTTGAAATGTCAGACGACCTGCTGTGCCACGGCTCTTATACCGACTGGATCCGCTGGATGTTTCCCATCCCTGACAGGGTAGATCACGACGAGAAAGCCGAGTTCACACCCGACGACCTGGGAAGTACCGTCCTCGCTCATGTGGATAACAGGAACGTCACAAAACAACCCCCAAAGCATTGCCCGCTTTTATCTGCACACTTCCTCCTCCGATACGACATGGACAAAACCAACACCCTCCGCTGTCACACTTACCAAAACCTGGAGTGCTTCTGGAACCTCCTCGGCTTTGAGGCATACCATCCGCCAGATGAATCCGCACGGACGCAGCTGCGACGCATCGGAAAGGAACCGGACGGGGAGGCCGCATCATTAGGCTGGGACACGGACGACCTCTCTCCCATCCCCGCATTTGTCAGCCGGGTTCTCCGGCACTTGCGAATAATCGGCTTTGCATGGGAGGCAGAGTTGACATATTTCATTCTGGGGAAACACGTGGTTTTGCCAGAGCAGCGATCGGTAATGCTTCAGTGGCATGTGAACCGCTGGCGCAGGATTGTGGAATGGCAGCTAGGAGATGAGCTACTACACGCTATCATCCGGAACTATCTGGAGTGTAATCTTCCAGATGACTCAGAAGAGCTCGAAGCGCCGCGAGACCGCATGCTGGAGCTGCTAAATGTCAGTCCGTTTGATGAGAGCGAGGACGCAGGAATAGTCGACGAGGCGCATGAAATGTGGTTCTCATTGCAGGCGCAGGAAAGGATACTAGATGAAGGCGATAAAAACCCAGTGGTTATTGATCCCTATAGACGACAGCCGGCGAAGGATCAGTACCGTGTTGGGCTTGGTGGGTATAAATGCTATCGAGACGAAGTCAAGCGAAATTTGAAGAAGACTAAAGAGGTAAAGCCCAAAGACACAGTCCCGGAACCTGAGCCTGCAGGTGGATCTACCCCTCCCCCTTCCGAGGAGAAGAAATCGTAAGTATCTTCCCTGCAGTAAACGGAAATCTTAGAGCTAACTTCAAGTACTTTTCAGATTTCTTAAACGTATCACCAGTTTTTTCATCGGTGGAGAGGATTCAGAAATATCGGTAGCCCTTCCCAGCTCAAAAGTTACTTTATTCGGAAGCTAACCAACACAGCAAACCCCACAACCCAACGATAGCACCGTAGTCGCCTACTTCTGCACTCCTGGTGATCCAGATAACACCGGAATTCCTCTCTCAGCGTCTCTGGAGCTCACCGACGAAATCTTGGGCTTACAGGGGCACTGGTACTTCTGGTGGTTCCCATCCACCATCCCCCCTCCTGAGCCAACGCCCGACATCCCTGTCATGACGGCCACGGACCGCAAGTCCCTCATCACACGTGCCCACCTACAAGAACGCTATCTGCAAGCCGTGGAACGTTTCATCATCTACCTCGGCCTTACCTGGCGGCCTTCAAAGACCCCAAAAATCATCGCTGGGAAAGGAGACGACGTGCGGTGGTTGGTGCGTGACCACCATGATCACCCCCGCATTGCCAGGGCAATTGTGAGTCTCGGAGAAATGAACCAACAGCATCTGGCAAATGATCTGTATAATGCTGTTGTTAAGATGACTGCGGGGAGCGAAGTGGATATAGAGCGCTGGAGGACTGCATTTGAAGCTATCCCAGAGCCGCAGCGATATGCGAGGATTGGAGGGAGGAAGAGGCAGAGGCCGATCACTATTTCGGAGGAGAGGGAGAGAGCAAGCAGGGAAGGGAAACGGAGGCGGAAGTGGAAAGTGCAGTTTCTGGCCGAAGATAAGGGTGACAAGATTGAAGCACAGGTAAACGGGGACCGGAAACGCGCTTGGAACAGAAAGGAAAAGGTGTCGAAGCCGAGGAAGCGGGCGAGGTTCGAGGAAGTACATCAAGATACTTTCAACTTAGGATCTTCGGGCAAAGGCACTGATGAGTGCGAAACTGAGGTGCATCCAAACTGTTCTCCGCCTCATGAGGTCAATCTTCCTCTTCTAGGACCTTCGGAAGAGAACATGGAAGACAAATCCGAGTGCTATGACGCAGCTGACGCCATTTCACCTGCCGACAAACTAGAACCAATTCCAGTAGTACCAGCTGAACAAGAGGTGGAGGAAGAACCCACCAGCTCATTGTCGGAAGTAACAACCCTCTCCTCACTCCAACCCTCCTCCCCTCCCTGTCTGTCAACCCCAATCCCTCATCAGCCAGATGGTTTCCCCTCCTCTCCGTTCATCGAAGTAGTTAGCCAAATAACCATTATTACACATGCTGCGTCCGAGCCGGATTTGAGGAATATTACGGGAGCAGGGAACGTAAGCAGTTCGCCGTGTGGAGTAGGCAAGGAAGCAATGCTAGAACAGAGAAGAAGGTGGAATTCGGTTGGGTGGTGAAGGTAGATTTGAGGATTAAGGGTGATTGTGAAATAGAATCGCGGTCGATAGATGAATGAAGAGAGGAATGTAATATAGATTGAGTACATGATTAAGCACCCCTCACCTAGGACAACAAATGCGCCTAGTATAACGTCACCCGCCTCGTCTAAGTCAACTATAGGCCCCACGTACCACTATTAAGTGCTAAATTCACAAGTTCTCACTCTGACCCAAGTGACCAGTTATTGTTGAAATGTACTGATTGCTAGAAGCTTATATTCTCAAGTACAGGTACATTCGTGATCTTATATATACGGTATTCGGAGTATGTCTTGTATGTCTTGTACGCATGCATGCGCACTCAGCTGGCATCTCCAGCTGAGTCTGGAATGACCATCATCTTAGAGAGATTATGCATCAGCCCAACTGAAGCCATACGCTAGGGAGATAGACCATATATGCAACAGTTATTGTTGAAAATACTGATTGCTTTTAAGCTTGTATATCCTAAACTACAGGAACCATCGTGTGATCTTATATACTGCATTCAGAGTATGCTTTGTACGCATGCATGCGCACTCAGCTGGCATCTCCAGCTGAGTCTGGAACGACCATCATCATTGTGAGATCATGATCCCCATCAGCCCAGCTGAAGCCCATAAGCCGTACGTCAGGGGGGCGGTCCATATATGCAACAGTTATGAAAACGCGTTCTTTCATTGCGGTTTGGAGCGCTCTGACTATTCGAGGCGTCTCGGTAATAAGCCCTCTTGTGACTCTACTTTCTCATTTCTTCTAAGCCCATTTTACCTGCACCTGCATCTGCACCCACTTTCATGCGTTGTCTCAGACCCTCGATTGATGACGGGAAATGGATGCGTAATGCTAGGAGTACTGTTTCTAGACCTCAGCCGAAGCCTAACAATCGCAACGAAAGCATGCTATATCGCTCGTGACATCGGGCGGGCATTCGCTATCTGGTCTGATTTCAACTACGAGAATACGATGCGTCGAGATGGCACAATGCTAAGTAAAATATACACACCTACCGCCACGGGGCCGAAGGACATAACCGTTCTACCGAACCCCATCACTACCACTGCTAGATCCTCCTCCTCTTCCCCAATGGCAGACATCGCAAAGCGGGGGTAGTGATTACGCGCCCGAGAGCTCCAAGAGGATCTTCGGATTCTTTTACAATTTCTAGCAATGCCTCCTACAGGTTCCGGGCTCATCCTACGGGCTCAAGAGGTTCTATAGCGCTATGTGCCACTGATACCTCGTGGGATCCTGAGCTATATATGGAAGAAGTCAAGAATCGAGAGGGATATGAGTGGGGATTCAGGACTAGGGATGGTAGGAATGGGACCAGAGGATACGACCGAGGTACTGGACAAACCTTTTGCCCTTGGGGTCCAGCACTCTAAGCCGTGGTTATGTGCATCTCGGTTTTCATCCCAGGTCCAGCACCTAAATGAATATAGCATGAGAATATGTGGAGAAATTATCTTGAGCAACCAACCTGTTTACAACTACCTGGAAACAGAATTGGAAGGTTTCGACCACTTCAGTTGAAGTAAGGTTGTCTGCGCTTGAAATTATTGGTTGAATACAATGAGTCTAGATGCCTTCCGAGTATATATATGCGTCAGGACATATTCAGTATAAGCCTCAAAGACCAATTAATAACCTTGCCGTCCTACCGAGCAAATGTAGACTCCCTGTTGAAGGAACTCGGGCATACTAAGGACGACTGACGCCCTCTGGCAAGACCTCTACGTAGCAAATACCGGGACATTCGGGGAAGACATATTCAAGGCGATTGAGAGGAGCGAGATCTGGAAGCCAAAATTGAATTGCCTAAAACGCAGGAAAACAATGGATAAGAATGATGATTTTATATCTTCAGAAGCAATGTTCCGCGACAGACCACCTATTGATGAAAAAGAGTTCGTGGCCGTAGCAGTATATTCGATAAGAATTGCTATTGAATGTAATACATCTTTGTATGAGTACGATAGGGCAGAGGCGCCAATTGCAAACCCGACCATCTATTTTCCTATCCTATCAGAGTAAAAACAAAGGACTTTATTCAGGAGAACCCTCTATAGAACCATATTATGCAGTATTACCCCCACATCTGTAGAATGACCCTATGTTTTGTGGGTTCTATGTAGAATAACCCTCCCTGGGGACTTTCTTACGCAAAATAGCCCTTAATTGAAAATAAATGTCCCTGAAACCATTCACCTTGAGGTAGGGCTTAATAATGAGGTATATAAAACTATACCTACATTTTTCTGCATTATTAAAGGCTAAGGGGTGAGATTTGGCATTGGTGGATGTTTCCTGTCATAAAAGAGATAAGTTGTCATTGACAATGCATCAAAACTCCATGATTCGCAAAATGACTCGGCGATATTTTTTGATGTCTCATGACACTACCCCATTCATTATCTTTAGCCACACAATCCAATTGCAGCAACCACATCCAAAATCTAATGAACAGTAAACAAATTTTGGATTCTCATGTGCAGCCAAATTTATTAACATATTTTTCAATCTTTTTAGCCAAGTAGCAAGGCAAGGGTTATCCTGCATAATTTTTCAAGTTTTTGGGTATCGTGCGTAATGTTTCCCACGGGGGTTACCCTGAATAAAAGATTGTTCCTGTAGTATACAATAACCCTAGACTTTATCAAGAGAAAGATAGAGTACCATCAAGTATACTAGCGAGGATTGATGTACTTTATTCTTACAGCAATCTAAGCGCTTCAATGCATGCTTCTTGTGTTGGACGTAGCATAGGGAAGGATGAGAGTCTGGCTGTTAAACAGGAGCCGCTGCAAGCAAGCTTCAATGAAGCCCTACTTGACGTTACTCAAACGTCAAACCTCTACCCCACATCTCCACTGTCCTAACATCTATCCTCTTGTACCACATTTTCTAACGGAATCCCCGCTCGAGATAACCTAACCCACTCGTTAAGCTACAGCGCAAACCATCTCTGTTGGCTGAATGATACCAGTTCTTCAATCTTCAACCCCGTGCATTGTCAGCTGCACGGTTTACAACTTGCGAAACTGTGTAACATCTGCCGGAAATGCACCGTCTCTGTATAGTACCAAGGATATCCTCCTCTATATCTGGCATGACTGGCCGCCGCCATGCGAGTACGTAATTCCTAAATTAACCACCCCGTTAGTCATAAGATCGACCACTCCACAAACAAACCGAATCGGCCGACAGGGCAGCGCCGATTAACTCGGTTATCATCGACACTCATTAGGGGATTTCAGTAACATTCAAAAGTACTACTTTTGAGCGATACTTTTAAATCTCGGTGTGCATCGACAGGCGCATTCTGCATGCCGAGACTGAAAAGTATTAGTTGAAAGTAGTACATTAGAGCACTGCTAAAACCCTCTATTCAGACACAATTCAGCGAGTACTAGGAACGGCAGTGTCGAAATCGGCATGTGCAGGGCGGCCGAGGGATTCGGGCGATTCGCGACGAGCCCGGGCTCACCCTGGACCAGTCATTACTCGCCCGCTATTCCATGGATAGTAGCGCTTATGATCAATAGAACTACCATAATTGGCCCCATCGAGATTCACTGTTGTTGTTGTTGTTTATTCATACTGTATGCACTCTTACTAGAGTATGACAGGACTAATATCCCCTCCGCCTCCGGGCTAGCCGGCTAGATGGCGGAGCTCCCCTCGAGATTCACTGTTATTCAACACTTGTAGCCAGAATTTCTCCAGGATTTATTTCCTAAAGAAAAGCATACAAATATTTATCCCTCCAAGTTTCAAGCTGATACTAGTACTCATGGTGGAATGGCATTGTGTGTTATCATAGTCAATTTTCATATGGCACTCTACTTTGCAGGTTTATATGGGAATTGTGACAACTAGAATAAGGTGAGCATGCAAAATACTGCTTGCACAAACTCACATGCTCGCAACTAGTATTTTCTTTACAACTTTCTCTGCAACATATAGGGAGGAAGGTGGGTGTTGAACCGGTAATATCAAGTTCAAATTTTGGGCAGTGCTATTGGTCGATTTATTGATCATAACTCTGCTACTACGTTATGGGGGGTTTGATTAAATAGGTAAGCATGACATGAAACTCACATGGGGCTATCATCTTTGACAACCTAGTTTAACATGTTTTCCTCACTCCTAGGCTGTTAGGTATTTTCGGCTATCACAGTTGTTGACCTTGCAGTCCATTGCAAGCCTTACAGGTGTATTTGAGTGACAGCCTAGTGACCTTCATGTCAGGCTGTCAGGCTTGTCAGATTGTCAAGAGATGGCCGCTGCGGTAGCCATCGCCGTAGTAGCCATCGCCGTAGCAGCCATTGCCGTAGCAGTAGCCATCACCGTAGCAGCCATCACTGTAGCAGCCATCGCCGCAGCAGTCGCCATCACCGCAGCAGCCATCACCGTAGCAGCCATCGCCGCAGCAGACTCTGCCATTGACAACCACCACTCTCACCACCATCACCATCACCATCACCATCACCATCATAATAATCACCACCATATACAGCAGCTGCATGCTTCGCACCCATGTATACACATAAAATTATGGAAGCAGTGGGAATGTAATCTGGAGATGAAAGTAGATCCTAAAAGTGATAAATCCATCTTCCCAATTCCAACACTTGCTGCTATATGCAGCAGCAAAGATGGGAAGCTGGTGAAATCTGCAGCTCTACACTGTAACCAAAAAAATTCTCATCACAGCAACACCCTCTACTACCAACAGGTTGATGTCAGGTTGTTAAACCTATTAACCTAACCACTGTGCTAGCATTACACACTACTGTAAGCCTGTCAACTCTACCAACCTTCCCAGACTTGTGCTACTGTCAAATCAGACAGTCTTACATTTCGGTGTTGCTAACAAATTGGTTTTCCACATGTCAGCTTGCAAATTGAAACAGCACCACATCAACCTAATAAAACATGATAGCCTCACTTCAAACCCATGTGAGGCTTATGTACTTATTCGAGCCCCCCATAGTGTATGCTCTCGTATACCAGACTTTCCGGGTTCACTTCGGAGCTTGCGAGCGAGGCGAAAAAGTCTGGGCACGAGAGTATTGCTACTACACATCATAGGATACGACGAGCCTGCCAATCAATCACTCAATTAAAACCACCTCGCAATATGTACCTAAATTCTCTACAAATACTTACATTTCATGCGAAGACTAAGTGAACAGGTATGATCGAACTACGGTCCGTCCGTCCCCGTTTTAAATTCACGTGTCGCGCGTTCTCTTGAGCCCCCCTCCCCTCCCCCTTCTCCTAATTTATCGCGTACTAAGTCTATCTTGACTCTTGTGGTTGCTCCCTTTGGCTTCCTTTGATCACTTCTTTAGTAATGCACAAGATTGTGAAGCATGCGGTCTCTACAAGGAATCTATTTAGCAATACCTACAACTAAAGGGCTGTTGAAGCATAGTTGTTATCTTATATATATTGCGTACTCTATATATCGTTTTGGGTTGTTTTGGTCTACCTATTTGCAACATTGCACGCTACCTACATCCCTGGTTACCGATCCGCACCGGATGGGTAGCATTTCAAAGACTCTGACACGGATATGCACGCCATCAGCGGGTACTTTAGACCCAAGCATACACACACAGCAACCTCCAAGCAACCCTCTAGCCACCGCACCAGATAAACTCGGGAGTCTCAACTTCGACTGCCTAGTACGGATATGCTTTGTTACATTCAAGGGCTTTGAATAATGCTTTAAGAATTGCCCTTGTATGTGAGTCAAAAGAATAGACATTAACATCCCCTGTGGCGCAATTGGCTAGCGCGTAAGACTGTTAACTTCAGAGTTTCACTCAGGGTTCTGCAATCTTGAGGTTGGAGGTTCAATTCCTCCCGGGGGAGGTTCTTTTTAAGTTCCTGAGGCTGTCCGTGCTGTGTTTTTTTCTTTGTTAGAGCTAGCACTGTCGGCCAAATCCAACAGACCCCATTCAGAGAAAACACCGCATCTGGAGAATCGCGGACACGAAGAAAGAACACCTTGGCTCGAAGAATGATGGATTGAATTGAACAGGAAAGCGAAGGAAGAAGAGAATATAAAAGCGAGACAGCAATGTAAAAAGCAGAGTCACTAGCGTAGAACAAATGTAGAACAAGAATAAGCAAGCGCAGGATGACAATGTGACAATGTTACAACACAACAGAAGGCCATGTCAAAGCACACTCTTTCTATTCTTCCCTTGCACATCACTCCTTTCATTTCCGATCCCCCCCCCATTCACCACATCTTTCCGACTGGTACCATCACCAGTACCTCAACGCACCTCCCCCGTATATAAGGTTAGGTGATAATAAATAACGTATTAGTTTAGATTGTCTGTGCGCTCACTACATGTCTAACAGCTTTCTGCAGAGTTATAAACCCGTAGCTTTGTAATCCTCGACGCCGGCCTCCTCACAACAGCAGTGTTCATACAACCGCTTATCAGGGAATCTCCTATCAATATCATACGCCTAAAAAGTGTTTACAACCTGACTACCGAATATGGAATTCCCGTAAATGTTTCTGGCGAAGTAAAGACAATACGACAGCGGTTCAGTTGTTTCAAGTCCAATCACTCGCAATCGGTCACGAATCCGTCACTCGCTTAATCATTTCGTCACTGTTGCGTGTATGCGTGGACCTGACATGATCTGACCGTAAGCAAGGCACAAGACACACAATTTTCTTGTATATATCCCGAGTTTTTCTCCTTTCTCTACTCTGTGCCTACGTCTATACACACATGCGGTTCTCCTCTCCATATCGCAACAAATACGAGAGAGTGGTGACCGTTGTGTGACCTTTTACCACCCATTTCCACCGGATATACAACTCACTCAGCGGACGGTATACCTTGTCCAAGGGCAGCAATTCAAAATACAGCGTAAGGCGAGCTTTTGGGCATACCTTTAGAATGTAGTCCTAATCAGGGACCTCCAACCATTCCCATCCAGTATGCACATTGGGTGGAAGAGTTCCATTGTCGCAATCAGCGATAATGGATAATTTCTGACACTCATTCTGTAGCATAGGCGAATACCTTGAGATCTTGGGTCTTCTCCCCCAGCTACCGCTTACCTCCATTCAAAGTTGGCCTGGTGAGCCGCAAAGATCAGCCCACCAAGATCACGGAATTTGAGGGCTAAGGAATGTCAGCCTTGAAAAGCTAGGCAACTAGCAGATCCCAGACACCATCCCACGGATGCGAGTCTCTACCAACACAGAACTCAACAAACGGCAGATGGTTGCCATCAGATCGTTCAGCAGCAGCCCATCGAGGAGGTCATCAATTCCCGGCCCGGCGACCATGGTTCCAGAACCGGTAAATCCCGACTGTTGTTCGAGAACATTACGGAAGCTTACAAAAGGGCTAGAGTAGATGAACCTCTGGCGCTGAAGATATATGTACGTTTTTGCCGAGGAACTTGAGAAGATGAACTTTCGTTCGCCAAGTCCAGATACAACGTGGCCGGGGGTACTGGTAGACTATGTCCTCACTGATGACATCAATCGGATCAGGCGCCCCGCCGCTAAACTCTTTGAAGTTCCAAAAGCTAATTACGAGGTCTCTTGAATGGTACCTTGATACACTAGCACTTTTAGAGCAGTTTCGACAGCAGCCTATTGGCAAGATGAGATTCTACCGGGTGATGAATTCTTTGCAGTTGACAAAGCCCGCTCTGCTTCCTTGCTTTTCGCGGATTGTCTTTCAGCGATAGAGCAAAAGGTACAAACCTTAGTCTTTCAGGAATTAAGCCCGTTGCAAGGCAAGATAGATGTGAATGGTGGTAAAGTGCCCTAGACCTAAACTCTTTGATAGCAGTTACAATAATAATAGTTTATTATAATAGTTTAATGCTGAACTGAAATGTTTGTTCTACCCCACCGGCTAAGTTTCTTACTTAGCCAAGAGGACGTCCAGTTGACCAAGAGGGCAACTTGTTCGGGTGGGCGGGCGTCCTGCCAGTCAAAGATTCTTGGCTGGTGGGTGTGATGTCTCCTGCCTGGCAAGTGATATACTTGGTGGGTTGGATGCTTTCTGGCGGCAAAGTGGTGGCAGTGGTGGAGTATGAAGCCACTAGCCTAGGAAAAAATTAACAATCGCCTTGAAAGTTCAACCTATACCTGCATTTTGTCATCTAATTTCCATTCTCCTATGTCCAAAAAAGGGTTCTTGACTAACAGACTACTTTCGGGCGTCCAAAGAATTCATCTACCACTCTATTTAGGTCTCAAGATGGTTGGAAACTTCTTTTCCCTGAGTGTTTCTAGCGGCACGAGTTGATATTGGGCCAGGGGTGTTAGCTACACAGCTTCGCCGCCTGTACTAGCTGGGCAGGAGATATCCCACCTACAAAGTGTACCAATTTCTGGTCAGGAGATACCATCTCACACCGGTGCACCAGCAAAGTACATTACTTTCCGGCCAGGAGATATCCTACCCACTAACAAAAAATCTTACTAAAGATCACAACTTTACTTTTTTCCTTTACAAATTAAAAGGCAGTAGGGGTATTCACGCATACATATTATGTATCCATATACGTGATGCGGAATCGAGGTTCACGGATTCTGCAAATATGGACGCCACACCACTAGATGTACATATATGTACCTAGAATTTTAAAGACGATATCCCATGTTTATTCTGAGAATCCATATATATACATGAAGCTTTATATTCATCGATTATCGTGATCACGTGAATAAAACTCTATTTCCACCACTAGTCAGGCATCATAATTTGGCTCCATTGCAGCATCTCCGCACCACTGGCCCCTTACCACCGCTATGCCCAGAATTAGCCTCAAAAGAAGACTGGTTTTGCACTACATTCATACGCTTGAAATCCAAGCTGATGATGATGCTGCGCGTAGTATTGCACGGTTTCTCACAGCTACCTGCAGTGTTCCCAATGGGCCAGGCGGGCCAGTTTCAGGTCAGAACTGGCCTGGCCCGCGCGTGACAGGCCAGGCCGATGAAAGGCCTATATCTACAGGCTTCACACTGGTGGAAACCATGGGTGACTGGGCCAACCATGGTTCTTAAGGCCTACAGTTTAACTGTGGGCGTCTGTAGGTAACTACAGTTTGCACTGGCACTGGTATTTTCAATCGGTGCCTAATAACGAGTGTGATTGTACATAAATAAAGAGGTTCGAGCCCACGGTTACAGGTATGCGTACATTTACTTCTGTTTCATAATTTCGTCCCGGTAGAGTGCATCCAGCATCTGATCCATCTCCTGAATCTCTGTGTGAACCCCAGCAATCAATCCTTCCCGTTCCCATGACTTACAGCATTCCAATGCTTCTATTATACCATCACCCAGACGACTTCTTCAGTCCAAAATGGTAATCTTTGCACCACTGAACACACGCACAGGCTCAGTAGACATTACAGGGATACTCAGCATCTCAAGAGCCATTCGGGCCAGATCTTTCCACCCTGGATCCTTTCTCTTACACAACCAATAGGCTATAACATCAACTTCGCCAACATCTTCAATTCCTGACTCTTGAAATCGAATAAGTGCATCACCAATCTCAACTGATTGTAACACTCGCCTCTTTCGTTGCCAAGCTGTAAGTCCAATATCGGAAGGTGAACTATCAATTGGAACTTGGACACTGAGGTTGTCACTGGTTTGCAATGATGCAGCTCCTTTATAGTTCGATTCCCAAAGCATTCTAACACTCTCTTCGGCAGTAGAAACCCATTCTGGACGATCTTTCCACTCCTCCCGGAAATAATCCAGCTTCATTCCCGAATGAAGTGCAACCCCAGTATTATATACAGTGCTGAGATCGGTGAGCGTATAGTACCTGCAGTAGTCAATTAACGAAGATGATTCAAATCATGAGAAGGGAATACAAACTTATCGAGAACAGCCCAGCCGTTATTGATGATAGCGAGAACATGGCTTCCTGTCATTGAACCATACTGAACCTTTGCCTACTCCAAATGTGTTAGTAGTTCATCCAAGGCTGGAAGGATATCCGAGATGCATCCATTGGCATGCTTCTTTTGTAGACGCTTTGTCCATTCACGGAATGGTTCAAGAATTTCCATTATAATCCTAAGTTCATCCCAATCCTCTGGGGCAAGCTCATCATGTTTGAGCGCATGCTCTAGGTCATCTCTCTCTCCATCTCGGTTTTAGCGAATACTCTGGGTTACAAAGTCTTCGATTGGCTCACGCAGTCGGAATGCACATTCCAGAGACTTATAGTCACTTGACCAATGTGTGACATTGCCCAGCTTTGGAATAAAGACAGTTTCGTGAGGATTATGCAGGCGAACCTTATCTTCAAAACAGACAATGCGTTGTGGTGTACGGGTTATAAAGAGCAGTATGTTATGAAGTTTTCCAAGTGGACCCCGCTTTCTCCAGTTAGGAAGTTCGGAGATTTCATCTGGAATAGTTCCGGGTTCTGAAAGCAATATATTCCGTTCAAATGCATTGATATCCTCACCCCACAGAAATGCCTTTACACAGAGATTCAATATATGGCCAAAGCATCGTACTCTACTACCAATAGGATCAAAGTTTGTAATTCCTATCTCTTTCAAATACTTTGCAATATAAACCAATGTAGTATCATTGTTGGATGCATTATCCATGGTGAATTTTCCAATAAGATGTTGTACTTCAAAATCGCATATAACTTTCCAAAAGGATGCTGCCTGATTTTCTCCTGTATGTGCTCCCTGAAATCGTTGCAATCCAAGTAATCCAGTTCGCAGCTGATGTTGGGCATCAATCCAGTGCCCAACAGGTCCTAGATATGCATGGCGATTTGGTCCAGTCCATAAATCGAAGCTATAGTGAATTCGAGTTTCCACCTGATGTAAAGACTCTTTAACATGCAGTTTCATCTCTTGGTGGAAGGAGAGTATCCAATTCCTAATTGTATCTCCGCTTCAAGGCAACATCTTTGGAACTGCGGTAAAATTTGACTTCTGCAGACACTTTTGGTTAGCACTTATTGCAAATCAATGATAATTACAGACAGAATACGTACACATGCAGCGAGATATCCAAGCAGTAAATGAAACAGAGGATGCTCATCCACACGGAAGCTGACACTATTGACAATGATCCAGGCAATCAGGATTGTTTTGAAAACATCTTGATTGAACTCAATAACTGCAGGTGTATGACCCAATGCATGCTGTATTGAAAGTTAGTGTACTGGAGGTCGATTTGCAATGGGTCCACCAGGACTGATTTAGTGTTTATCTCGAAAATGATCAATGGGATTGCGAGTAGAACCTTCCACATATTTTTGTGCTGTTCGAGGATTCAGACCTTACAACACCATTAGACATATCCATAAGTGTACCAGTTGCCCATGCAACTTACATCGATTACACTTCCATTTGATTATACCATCTTCAGTAACCTCCTCACCATTATCGGAGTTCCATACATAGCTTTTGCGTATTTTCCTCTTCGGCCTAAAGATGGCTGGAGTCCTAACTTTACTCACAACTACAGCACTAGCCTCCCCAGGATTACTGCCCACGGTTGGAGTCAAAAGTCCACTTGGTGCAGAGGTGAGTGAAGATATTTCACTGGCAGAGTCGTTGGAAGGTATATTAGTTGGCATCGTACAGGTAAAGTGATTGGTATGATATGTAGGAGGGAACCGTGGATGTAGACAAAGATACAGAGTGAAACGAAATAGAGAGAGAGGGAAGAAGGAAAAGGCTCGAGATATATAGTACAAGTGTTATGTGGCCTTTGCCACTCTTTCTCACCACCAGATACACATCGATGATGGAAGCATATGGTATGAGTCATATATGACGTCTAGAGACTTCTAGAATGTACACTAAACCACTACAAATTACCAACCGCAATGATGACGAACTCTATTATCAAAAGCTTATAGTTGGCCTAGTCACCTACAGTTATTGCCAGGCTTCGAAAGGGTAGGCCTGGCCTGCACAGTTATTAATTTCGGGGGCCTTGACTGGCCTGGCCTGCAGGCCGTAGTTCTGACTGCGGGCCGGCCTGGCCTATTGGGAACACTGGCTACCTGCTAGCAAACTTGGCCAATTGGTCGTGTGATGAACTTCACACAATGGATATTAAATTTGGAAAGATGTACGCATTCATACGCCTGGAATATGTGTAGAATATGGGGGGTATTCAATTACGTGTATTTTTGGAGCAAAAAGAAGCCTCTATAATTTTCACAATCTCGATCTATAATATGTATGCGTGAATACCCCTAGTATAGAAAAGAAAAATATGTATGTCATAACCACAAGCAGCCAAATACAACATGATTACTGTACAAACAAACAAACAAAGAATCTTGCCCAGTAGGACGCCCTGCCGGCCAAGCTACGCTCTTGGTAAAGGGGATATCCCCTTGGTCAAGTGGGGAACTTGGTCGGTGGGGTAGAACATGTTTTATCCTCACAGAATATTGGATTTCGCTGTATAGTGAAAACACGAACAAGTGGTGATAGCGTACTTTGTAGTCGAGTGGATTTTGATACGGACTCGTATTAGTAGTAAGGTGGAGAAACATCAATCCTAGCTATCGCAGTGTATCATTGACATAGAGCAGCAAGGGAATTACGTGGAGACGTATAGAGTCTTCCTATTGATACGCCATTAATATTAATAATTACGAGATGCCGGTCCGTGCTCGGGTGCTCACCGATCCCAGTGTCATTGGTAAAACCTCCTCTCAGAGTACTAGTAAACCGAGAAGTCATGAATCGACTGTCCGAATTGTTGATCCAAGTATCCGTAAGGACATTACCTGTCACTGGAACTGATATAGCTCGCCAGATTGACAAATTGCGGTCGTCTGAAGCACTTACCTAGGTAAATAGTACCAACGGTGCCCCAAACTTGGTCTCTACGAATTCCTAGATATACCCATCCATATTCGTAGGTCGTAGTAGGGATGAATAGCCCCAGTGATTAACCGCAAAGTAACGACTAACGAACCAAGGTAGTACTGACTTTCAGGAGGTGTGGGTTACCTGGATATAGATGACAAAATTAGTGAGCATACGCTCCACGATTTTTGTAATATGGGCATAGACCCATGGGATAAGGAGGATATTCGACCTTTCTACGCTGCTCCTAGTGGAAACACTCGCAGTGGGGTTCCTCCACCAGATATTGCCAGTCCTTCGACCAGGGGACGTCATATTAATCGACATTCTCTAGTAGCTCTAAGGAGAACAACAACTTTTGATAGACTCAGCAAGTCAGTCTACAGTTGCAATGTCCTGTTTTGTTTGTATGTGTCCTCGTGGACAAAGGTCATTTACCATAGAATGCGTACCACACTCTGAGACATCATAGAATTTCATTAGGTTGAACCGCGATTTTGCAAAATGCTATGAGACTCACCCGAGTCTACCAACGTGGAGTTGGCTGAGCATTCAATGAACGGAAGGGTGCTTCAACCACAATCGTCACTCGACGTTGTTCATTAGACCCCCTTCAATGGCTAATAAACAAACGGGGGGGTTCTCCCCTTCCGCTTTTACCGGACAACATCATCATCCCCGCATTGCCGAGAAAATGTCCAACAGACAGCCATCCCCCAATGCCGAGGGTAGTGGCCGAGGCCGTGGGACAAGACCGCAAAAGACAAATCGGAACGGTCCTTTACAACCAATAGTTCCGCCTCATCTAATTCAAGCCATTCGGCAGTCCGGTCGTCACCAACCTGCGCTACCGCTACACAGGTATCGTCGTCCTCCGCCACGGCATAACCCTCCACCCCTTCTATTGCTGCCATTCAGTCATATGAATTCGCCCCCCGGCAAACAAAAAAACCCGCATACTGCGAGTCAGGGACCTGAGATGCACGAAGACCCGCAAGATCAACTGGAGCAGTTTCCTCTTCCTCCTTCAGCCCAGCAATATCCACCGCCGGCTGCACCGCAGGGACATCTACCATTTACACCTCCTCAGCCCCCGATGGGACCTTATCAGCAGCAAGCGGGGATTATTCATCCAGCCTGGCGCCATCGACCTCGCCAGCCTTCGCCATCTCTGGTTCCAGCGCCGGTAGAGCATCAACTCCATGTGTATCAGCCCTATCACCCCCATCCTCCCGCCGTGCAGTACCAGCATCACCCGATGCAAGCAGGACAACCTCATCTACCGTCTCCCTACCAGTCGGTTCGGAATCAATACCAATCTCAAGGTCACCCAGTATATATGCATCCAGGAGCTCAGGTGGGTCTACAGCATCTACCAGCAGGACTCATTATGGGACAACCTCTACCACATGCTCCGTCTTTTGGCCATCAACACCCGGTTGCACCCCACAACTACCAGCACTGCGCCTCAACTGCGAGAGCGTCCCAGACCCTCCCAACTGGCCCCAATTCCGAGTACCATCCTTGTTACACGCAGTCTCTTCACTCGACTCAGCAGCAGCAGTACCAACAGCAGCAACGTGCTGGCATGCCTCCAGGATGGGCTCCGCAACCGCTAGCGGACCTTCCTTCGCCCAAGATGGATTACCGCAATCGCTCGTACACACTCCCCGCTACTATGACCATCATCTCCGCCGAGGGCAAGCCTGAAGAGGTTTCAGCTGAATTCCGTCCGGTCGAGACTGTTAACCCCGACATCGCTCTCGGGATTACTGAGCACATGCCAGAGGGATACTGGTGTGGCCGCTTTTCAACCCTCAGGGATCGCATGATGATGGAAAATCCACAGTTGTCGTCTCAGGAACGCGAGGATGTTGTGCTGAGGCGTTTGCAAGCGAGCTGTGCTAGCGAAGAGGCATTGGCTTCTTTCAGGGATTTTGCTAAGAAAGTCACTATGCAGCAGGCCAAGGAGAGGGTGATGGAAAAGCGCAGAGATTAAAAGGTGAGAAGGAGAAGGGTTGGGAATACGCAGACATGGTTTTGGGAGGCAATCAACTTTGGGCCTGTTTTGCTTAATCGTTGGTTAGCTGGAATCGAGGGAACAATTTGGGAGTATCATGGGCTTTTGTAAATGGTAGGTCTTACCGGATGATAGATTTTCGGTAGACTAGCTATTACCTAGCGATTTCTGAGGTAATAGATAAACTTTTGTTTATGGAGCACTAGCCATTTGAAAACACACAAATGGGTATCTTCTACTTTGTGATAAGTCAACACTGAACAGTATCTAAATTATTTCATGCCGAAGGTCTGAGCATGCATGCACATTAATCCGCACGTAATGATGATAGAAAACGAACAAGGGCATCAAAACCTATATCCCAAGTGATCAACGGAAAATCGGTTGCTCCGAAACGTTAGGCCGGCATGCAAATTGACCCTAAAAGCAACCAACGATATCTATTTTAATTCCAACACTTACTGGAAATCCATTTCTTTGGTAGGAAGTTGATCCCACCAATTACTCCGATCATCCCGCAATCGGAATCATCGTAGCCACCAATGTACGATTCGTTGCATCATCCCCTTTCCAAGCCCTTGGAATCTGCAAGCGAGGACGAGATCGCGATGCAATTTCTAGCATCCACTTGCACCCAATTGTGATATCACCTTCATCGCCGGGAACTAGACTTAGTTTGAAGATTGCGCCATAAGAGCCATGTCCGTGGTACTCGGCTAAGATAAGATCGATTTGATAACCTTAATCCCACCTCTCCCCTGCTCCGTCGATTTTCTCCCGTAGCACCACAACGCGCCACCTTGACACCTTGACCATCACCACTACTGCACACAATGCCACCGAAACGAAAACTCGACTCCCGCGGTGCTCCCCGGGTAGAAGAAATCACATTCGACCGTGATGCGCGCAAAGAGTACCTCACAGGTTTCCACAAGCGCAAATTGCAACGCATCAAGCACGCAAAAGAGACTGCTGCGGCGATTGAGAAACAGGCGAAACAGGATGCGCGAAAACAGGTATTTTTCCCTCTCTTCATCCCCTTACACGCGCTACTTTCCGCCGCACCAAGATAAGGCGCACCCTAGCACGCTAACAATGCTTTGTAGATGCGCGAGAAACGCAAGGAAGAAATCGAAGAACTTGTCAAAACCGGACAGGAAGCTGCGCGAAAAGCTGCCCGCCTTGCCGCTGGGAAGCCGCTGGAATCCGAATCCGAGAGCGAGAACGACGACGACGAATGGGGAGCAGTCGAAGAAGCGGAGAAACTGGCGGTGAATAAGGAAGAGCAATATGTGGATGAGGATAAATTCACCACTGTTACGGTAGAGGAGATGGACCTGAATGCTTCCTCATCCGAGAGCGAAGCTAAGGCTGATGCTGAGGAGGGTAAGAAGGGGGGCGAAGTGAAGGACGAAGGGAAAGAGAAGAAGAAATGGCCGAAAAGGCCAAAGGAGAAGAAGAAGAAATTCCGGTAGGCTTCTTCTTTCCACTCCCCGTCGAGAACACGGTGCGGCTAACAAGAACAGGTACTTGACAAAGACTGAAAGGAAAATAGATCGATGTAAGTGACTGAATATTGTTAACCGGTGGATGGGGTGCTAATGTTCAATAGTTAAACTGAAACAGAAGAAGAGCAAGGTATGTATTGACAGTCTTAATTCTCGCGTTATTGACATTATCTAACAATCAAGCAGATGCGCGAAAAGTTCAAAAACGAAAAGAAATGACCAGATGTACATGAGATTTAGCGAAAAGAAAATGAGCAGGCCCCAGCTAGCGTATTGGTAATTCACTGCGTTCAGCCCTCGCGTTGTATGCAGTAGATCTCTTTGATTGTGGATGTATTGATACCACCCATTATCCCCAGAAGCGGGATACAAGGAATTGAAGAATCCAATTGTTGGGCATTCTCTCAGCCAACAGCTGTCTCCTTTTTTTTTGCTTACAACACACTGAATACGGCCCTTACAGGTACATTGGATACATTCTATACATCGCGAATATATATATCATCGAACCGGCGCCGGACTTGAGTGGCCCACAAGATACCGAACCCTCCAGGATGCTTGCCATACGGTGCGCGTGAGATTGTTCAGTTTCTTGCTGATGCAGCAGCTGTGGGCTTTAGAGATCCAATGCGTGGCCACACCGACGAACACTCGTTCTTTCCGATGCAAAATTAGACGCCTGGGACAAAAACAAATGGAGCGACCACGGCAGGACTCGAACCTGCAGCCTTAGTCTTAGGAGGACTACGCTCTACCATTGAGCCACGCAGCCATTTTGTATGACTCTGCAGCTGGGTATGCATTTATAAGCAGTCAAGCGCTTGGTGTTGTGGAGTGGTGTGGAAATGAAGGACGGGAGCAGATCGCAAGCTTGGGAGGGTGTAGGCCACTTTCTCTATGTGGGTCAATTTCCGTGTTTACAACTCGTCGTGAACCCAACAAGTTGCCGGATAGTCAATTTCAACAGCCAACCCGTGACAACTTTGATTCCCGCATATAAAACATAACTTGTCCCATATCCTCTCCTCGTTTCGTTATACTCACCCTTGCTATGCGTACCTCATAGCTGACATGGGTCAACCCTAACTCTAATGCTGGCTGACATCTGGAAGCCATACCAACCAGCCTCTCAAAGCCGTACCGGGAGAACGAAAAGCTTCTGAGACATGATCTGTGACAGCTTCCTTATGGGCTCCCTTGATTAGCCATTTGTCAAAAGTTCCCAGTTGCCCCAAAAGGTTTAGGTATCAATGTCAACCAGCCCATCGAATTGTACCGATTGTTTTCAATTTTGTATTCTATCTCTCATTATACCTATGAAACTTGGGACGGGGTATGTTTCAATACGCTCAAGAGTTGATTTACAAATCAAGATATTCTGAGAACTCGTCATGGGACTTGGGCTTGGGCGGCAGGGTGTCTCGGGACGTTTGGAGCCGGTCTTGAAATGTTGTGAGTCAAATCCTATGATTCGGAAAAGGATGCTTCACCGTCAGCAAACTAGTGGCCGCAATTGCAGCTCTAAATTGCTAGTTGTTTCTACTAGCCCAGGGGTAATAGTATACCGGTCGAACTGCCGCGAAGCGTTGTAATTTCCGTGGTCATAAGCCGATCCCGTCTAAGTTAAAGTTAATCCCATAAAGTCCTATGACACGGATGGGACAAGCCTGACTTCATGCCGGCGCCCTGAGACTAAAGCCTTACATCCCAGGAAACAACATGTCCCGGACCTTTGCAAGTCTCGTCTCGTCTCGTGGTCAGCACTAGTGATTGTTCGGGAACAGGCTACCAGCACTGCGACTACGACCATCGCCGAGCAAAACAATGTGACGTGGCATCGCTTCTGCACCAAGCAGCTCCCAGTGGGTACGCACGAGTCTACAATCCCAGAAGACCGCACACGTCGGTGGACACCCGACAAAAATCTCCCACAGGCTGCCATGCTGGTGCTTAGTCGAGCGGAAGCGTACGGATATAGGGCGCCGTATACTTAGCAAGGCCTGTGTCTAGTGCGGCACTCGTTAGCAGGATGGAAGCAAATCTACCTCTTTGCAAAGCGGTAATGTCTGCTGTACGGTTAAGACAGGCCGTCGGTTCGTGCTTGCTTTGATGGCTGCCGTGTCCACTTCGATATTGAGGATTATGCTGAATTCGATGACAACCTAAGTAGCTACGTAGACAGAAAGAGGGTTGAAAAAGTTCAAGGCTTCTCGCGGCGAATAGGGAGAGGATAACCTAGCATCGATTGTTTGCTCTATTTAGGAGCAGGTGTGTGCTAACTAGTAGTACCTAGTGGTGTTATTACTGCCTTTCCACACATAACGTCGAAAGTTTTTTGTCTCGCAATCGTAAGGGCAGATATTAATACAGGCACAAGATTCCTCTTAGGAATGCATCCAAGTTGAGCGAGTGATATCTCATGACCTCTCATCCATTGATACCATCATACGGAAATGATTCCAGCTAGTTGCAACGGCCTGCACAGCCGCACAGGCTGTACACATTGTGCCAGGCCTCCAATGCAATGCCACCCCCACTTCCTCATGTTAGTACGATCACAAATCTTCGAGACAACAAGCCGAGGCTCAAAAAGTCCCATGTGAACATAAGGTAATGCGAATGCAGAGCATTATTAACCATCTTGAATTGTGATTCCATTCAACTCCATACCTCAATCCCTATCCCGTATTACACTAGGCACAAAAGAAAAACTCGAGACAGTAGTTGCTCGATATCCAGTCTAGAAATATCCCATATTGCACTGGACGGAACCATTGCTCCCTTCCCTCACCAAACCTCCGTCTGTGCACTCATCTCTCATCAAGAGCCCCAGCCACTAAACTCCATTTTTTAGTCTCCACACTACTTAACACGTAACTTTAAACACTAGCTAACCAAATACACGTAGACGCAGACAGGCATGCCCAAGCTCGCTCGGACACAGTAAAATAAAACACACAACAAATGAGAAGTAATTGTGCAAGTGCTAGCGGTATGGTATAAGAAAAACCCAAGAGGTGGGGGAGGGTATCAACACACAAGATACAGGAGAGAAAAAACACCGCGCAAAGTAACCAACTAAGTAATAAAAAAGGAAACCATTCCAGGACAAAACCAATAACTATCAAATCAATAAAAAACACCGGAATATCCCCAAACTCCCGGAACCATTAATCGTGTATCCACGTATCCACAGCCCCAGCTGCTACTCCATCTCCCACGGAGTCACCTCATTCTTCACGACCCCCGGGTATTCCGCGCCACCTCTACTCACATGCCTCTGTCCCCACGTTCCAAACCGCTGTTGTTCGGTTGGCGGTGGTGAGGTTGCAGCTTCACTCTCTCCGGCATCCATTTCATCATCTCCCTCATCACCAGAACTGTGATTCTCTTTGCCCCTTTGTGCCACCTCTGCCGCCGTTGCTGCCGCTTGCTCTCTGTGCAGCGCTCTTAGCTGCTTTCTATTCCTGCTCCTACTTCGCTGCCTTATCCTCCCCGAGAACCCTGGCGGCAATGCGACTGGTACTGCAGCGACTTCCTGCGTTGGACCGTTAGAGATCCAGCAGTGACTGCGGAAGTGTGAGCGTTCATCGCCTTCTTCCTGTGCCGACGCTGCGTGCGGCGTCGATTTCCATGGTGGCGTTCCGCGAAGCTTCGGGTTGATCCAGTATTCGACGCCTTCTGTCCAGGCTATTCCAGGCGCGTCGACGGCAACCGAGGCAAGGGTTTGAAGAACACCGTAGATCATGATCCAGCGGCCCTTGCGTGCGTCGTGGGGTGATATTTCGTGCGCCGGTATGCTTTTCTCGTGTGTTTGGAACGCTTCAAGGAGTGGGTTGGAGGTAGTGGATTTGAGCGCCTCGATGTTGGTGCTCTCGCTTAGCGCCAAGGCTGCGAGAGCGGCGCCGGGGTTAACGTTGAAGGTGCGGTTCCGGGGGCCGGTGGAAGGGAAGAAGCGTTGCTGCTTCTTGGCTGGGTTAGACGGGGCGGTGGTAGCGGTGGGTGTGTTTGTGGGTGGAACCAAAGGGAAGGGATGTGGGATCGGGGGATGGTTTTCACGCTCGTCAAAGCCGCTGAGGATATCCACTATTTGAAGTGATTCGTCGTCTGCTCTCCAGTTCGGGAGGGCGGGCTTGACGATTGTCCTCCGCAACCCAGATGGAGCGGGTTGATCATGCACAGGGGACCAGACGGCGTCATGGTCGACGATGTAGGAATATAGCGTTGCAAAGTCACGCTGTAGGTGGAGGTACAACGTGCGCGTAAACTTACCCTCGCCCGGCGGCCAGGTTCCAGTAAACCGGGAGGTGTAATGCTTCATGAGGAATTTCTGGAAGCGGTCAAACGCAAGTCGGGCGGGAGGAGGAGCGGCGGAGGAGACAGGCCACATGTCGCCGAAATTGAAACCAGACATTCTTGCATCCGCATTGCTGACTCGAACCTGGATTTCCAAGGATGCTCGGTCGATCAGAGCTTTTGTAATTGGAGAGATGTCCCGCCACTCTGGTTGTAGTTGTAGGGATGGAAGCAATCCCGTGCAATGAACAAACCCCTCCCGCCAAAGAGACTCTAAACGTTCGTCGTATGCCAACATGTTGCATTGTTCAATAACACGCTCGGCAACAACCTCAGACCAGACAACCAGGCCAGCAGCACCTTCGGGCCACTTACGGACATCGCCGAATTCGCGATTTTGTAAATAGTCGATGATCATGCGCTGAGTGTTTGGATGGGAGGGTTGCTGCGCCTGCTGCCCAGAGTTTGAGCTTAGGAAAGAGCCATAAGGAGATTCGATCTCTGAAAGGCCGCGGTCTGCCATGTCATATTCCATCGGAGAAGGGCTAGAGAGGTATTTGTCGGTGCGGTCTGTCAATTCCAGTAATGTCTGTCCCAGAGTAATGCCTACCAATGACCGGTCGAACAACATCGCAAAGAAGTTCCGCGTGGTGAGATGGTATCGATGTCGCGTCGCCTTGTCAAGTCTGGAAGGCGCTGGGAAGTATATTCTGTACAGGATGCCAGTTTCGGCGGTATCCTTTGCCGTGCCTTGCGAATTTATGGACGCAGCAGATTCTAGGGTTTTCGTTCGGCGTAATTGGTACTCATAATCCATCAACTGCTCTTCTGTCTGTTGTACCGAGAATATCTCGTCGTCATCCTGCGCCGGGGTCGGCGGGCGCTCGCGAAACGACTCGTCCAACAGCGAAATCAAATACGGGGATTCGGTCTTCCTTAGTACGCTGGAGCGCAGTCTGAAAGAAGGCAGTGGTACCGACGGCTTATACAATCCGTCGGGGTTTCTCGATAGCAGTGGTTTGTCAGTCAGATAAACCAACGTATCACCATCCGGAAACCAAAGTTCCACATCCTATACCCAATCAGCATCACATGTATTGTCACAGCCAACAGTAGACAAACCTTTTTCCCCTTCCCACCTCCGTCCCATAGCTCACCCCTGCTCCCACTTCCTTCCCATCTCTTAACCTGAACCCGCTCCTCGCCGATCGTGCTCAATCCAATCAAACCGCCAAAGCCACCGTTACCATGCCCCATACCTGTAACTCCTCCTCCTAACCCGCTGTAAAAGCTCTTTCCCCCGTCGTTAGTCCGCTGGTGCCCAGGCTGTAGTCGCCCCCTCAATTTCTCCCCTTGCGCATCAAAAAAGCTGCGTAATGCCCCCTTATTGATGCGTTGGGGTGGTTGAAGTTGCAAAGAGTTGCGCGTCGACGAACCCGATACCGAAGATGCGCTGGGGGTGAGGAGTCCGCCGGAGCCGAGCCGTGCGCCACCGTGCCCACCGAATGTTGGTCTACGCTCGCGTTGGGGTGACGTCGGCCCGCCATTCGCAGCGGTAATCTTATCGAGCTTTGAACGTGCGCGGGCGGATCGTTGCGCCATGATTTTCGACGGAGTAGTTGTCGATGATGATGATGAAGATAATAATGACGGCGGGAATGCCGGAATGTGGGGGAGCTGTGGATTTAATAGGGACCGGCAGAAGAAAATCGAATGTTGGAGAGTTGGCGATGACCAGATTGGGTTGGGCTGGGGTGGTTGATTCGCTGGGGCTGTCGTGCGCGATAAGGCTTTCCGATGCGAGATGTGATGATGTTGTTGTGTTGATGAATGACAGTGAATAGCAGGAAGAGCGAAAGGAAGTGACGGAAAGTTGTCAGCACAGGCACGAGCAGGAGAGCGATGAGAGGGGGAGGGGAGAGGAGAGGAGAAGAGGATACAAGAGAGGGAGCGGTGGGAAAGAAAGGTTAGAGAGACTTCGTTCGGCAGGTATAGTGGAGGGAGGTCGCCGACGTCGGCGTCAGCATCCACCAAAGACATCCCGACTAACTACCCCCCAAAAAACAAAAACCAAGAAAAAGAAAGCGCCGATATATAACCACTTCAGCCTCGAAAAATATGAACAAATGAAACTACAGATACTCCTAGGCACGTAAATACTGGCTCTCTCAGCCAGAGGCAAACAGTCGCCCGAGAATTAACGGCTAAGAGAGAGAGATACATAATACATACGGCGATGTGGGGAGTGGTTCTGCGGGATAGGGATCGCCGCTGAACCGAACGGCGACCATATCAAAACGTGTGCTAAATCGCTGCCATGATCATTCTTATTTTTGCCAGGGACTTAGAGTGCTCAAGTAGTAGCGAGCGCGAAGCAAGAAAAGGGACCGCTCTGCAGCATCGAAATTCACTCACGATCGTCATGATAGGTGATAGGAACTTTGACTGTTCGATACCTGTCTCATCATCATAACCATCATCTCCTGGAGACCGTATAAGTTGTGCAGCGGTATTGATAAGCGGGGAGTGCAGAGTGAGACATGGAAGCCACCCGCCACTAGCCACTCTCGTCTGTTTCGTGTAACAGGAAGCGGGATTTGTCCCAGTCGTGAACTCCTTCTCAATAGAGAACTCGCGACAACTGACGATTTGTTTTCCCATACGGCGGGAGAGCACCAAGCAGCTACTCTAGAGCCAAGCGCGTGCTTTCCTGCATCGCACGCAGTATCGAAAGCCGAATATACTTAATCTCGTCATACGCCGACGTGACTCGGCGAAGCTCGGCATTCTCGGGTGAGCGAGAATTGGCGCCAGATACAGACATTTACCAACCTACAGAGTACTGTACGTTCTCGGCCATGCCGAGTTGATGTCGGTAACGGTTGAATCTGGAGTAAAAGCCATAAAAAAACAAAGCCTCCAACTCAACACAGCACTAAAAGGAAGGATTACACACAAGGTTGCGAAATCGGGGAATTATCTACACTTTAAGCTTTCCTAGCTTCGGCGGCGGCGTGGTGGTTTGCTCTACGCACATCATAGTGCGAGTTTCACCTTGCTGATCAACCGCCACAGGAACGTATGTAGGACCCACGAACCTGCAGAAACCCAGGAGGTTACCTATCCTCTGGCCTTCGGGAATCAACCTCCGCTGCCACCAACATCATCTACATTTCGCAATGGGTGAAGCAATCCGAGGCAGGCTAAGGTATGGGGCTAGGGTACAGTTCTCAAGGTGGTTAGGGTTCAGGATCGATCGATCTACATACCTTGTTTCAGACCACTGGCCAATCATTGCCGTGATGGGCAGTAAACGGCAGTTGTGCGATTAAAAGAGAGGTCTCTCGCCTACGTTCACTCGTATGAGCAATAATGCCGGCGAGCAATCGTCGGATCCATCGAAGCTTCCCGGGCAGGGAAGGGGGATGGATATATCGGCTTATCTATGCATCTTCCGCATAAGTACCCCTGGGTTATCGAATCAAACATTCCATTCCCAGCCGCATCGGGCAAACCTGCGTAGTGTCTGTTTATACGTATCAACGATATGTTTCCAGATATCTTCATCAAATAAGTGGCAATGTATCCTCAGGCTTCCTATTGCCCATCGCAAATCATTATTTTCTATACTCCAAACCGTATAGACGAGAAGTCTACTCGGATGGTCGGAAGGAAGAACTCTGATACCCTATTTCTGGCAGGTGACGAAACATAACGGGGAACTATCAAGAACGCCATATACCACACTGGTAAAGTGGAGCAGGAATAATGACCAGAAACAGATTCGCCGTGCACTGATACCTGTGTTAGCCTCCACCCCTTGCTAACCTTCTCACCTAATACTTTTGGATGCCCGAGTTCTATCTCCTTGGCCGGAATACTGTAGGAAAACTTGGGTTTTTTTTTCAAAGGGCGATTGCGTTCACCAAAAATGCGACCCGCGATTAAACGCCTCAAAGACGCCTCAAAGACAGCTACCAACCAACAACGGAACTGTAACGGTTGTTAAAATATCATGATGCCTACCAGGAATGTAACAAACCCCGGATTGTGACCGTTACACACCCATACCACGTGGGCTGTTTCAGATAGAGTATCTACACTTGCACCGCATTAGCGTTCTGGAGCCTGTTGGATTTGCTGGTTTAAGTGTATGACAATTACATGGGGTAGTATGGCTCGGAGGGACCGATACCGGGGAACACATGCAGAGCACACTCCCTAGGTATCTTTGAAGGCTTCGCCAACAAAGAGGTACTTTAAGAGTGCAGACCGCATTGATATGCTTTCCCCCTTACACCGGGGATGTATGTTGGCTGATGTGAACCTCCAATGTGGAAAGAAGCAAAGTTGGTCGTATGTACGTCTGTAGTGTTGCCGTCCGGTAGCTGCGGTTAGAGGAAGAGGAAGGCGGCGTGGAGTTTCAAATTAGGTATCCCGCCTCGATCGTGGGTGCATTGTGATGTGGTCATGGGTAACAGCGTGGGCAGCAGTTTCAATCGCATCTATGGTACCATGAGTCTAGTCGATCAAACTAGCAGGCATGAACTTCAACATCTATTATCCAAGGGGGCTTACCAGTGTTCGAGACTTTTAGAACGGATACGAAAGAAACGTCTTGAATTTCCTGGGGCCGCCAATGACTACTCGGAATGGGATGCGGCAGATCAATGCGGAGATTGCGGGGAATCACGTAGTAGATGGTACGTATTTATACACCTGCGTAATACTTCTTGCATATCTAAGAAGAATCCACCTACTACCGGTATGTTGATATGAGCGAAGTAATCTTCAGTATGCGCTGGCTCAATTGTTTAAGCACCAAAAAAGCAGGTACCCGGGTTATCAGTTCGTGTCAGCTCCTTCCCTACGCCGCTCGCATCCAATGTAGAACTTTCTGCATGCAGGGTTGTCAACTCGTTTTCAAATCTGGGATGATATTTATGCAGTAATATCCCACCACAGCGCATCATATATATCACTCTGATGGAATGCAGAGTATATTTGGATGTTTCAATTCAGAGGAAGGAGACTTCCTTGCGCGTCATACTCAGGGTCTTTCAGTTGGTATTTGAGGAATATATTTCCCCCGGAAAAGATCGGGCCCAGGGTGATAATGCCTTGAGAGGGAACTTTGGTTCGCCCAGGGGAACAAAACTACCCCGCAAAGAGTGAGCACTTAGAACTTTCCCTGAGCGATATTTGGAAATTTCTTCAGTTCAAATTTTTCAAGGTGATGAAATTTTTGAAATTCCAAGATCTCTACAATATCCGGTATCTTCAAAATATCCAGACATCCAAACGCCGCCCTTACATATATGCCGGCTTTTCAACCGATTATTTACATGTATGGGGTCCAAAATGGCAAACCGGAGTATCAAAACAATAAATACGACATCGCCGAAAGCTTCGGATTAAGGCGACATGTTTTCAGATGTAGATACAACCAATGTGCTGGCGCTGTGGATAGGCCACTTGCCAATGTTGATCGCGTGCTCTACACCTGCGAGAGCTAACCAGTGAATCATACCAAATCCAGCGGGTTAGGGTTCTCCTCGAGATAACCACGACAGCTTCAGGTTCAGTTCTTGCCTCTCCCTTCTATGGGACAATGGTTGGTTCTGCTTCACCCGTCTCATTGCTCCCATCATGTCATCGTTTCTAGTAGTTTTCCTTGTTGCGAGGGTGTCCACAATGGAAATGCACCATCTGCATTCCGTGTCCTTTTCAGAAGACTTGCAGTTCCATTCTGAACATATTCTACTATTACTTCCCGGAGCGAAGATATCAGCTACTGAACCCCCACTAGTTTTGTATTACTGATGCAGGAACATGTAGCCTTCATTTACAGTAGTTGCTGCACGACATAGTATCGTTTACCATAAACCACCTCCCCCCATACGGACCAAGGCGAGGCCCGCCACCAACGAGACAGTGCTTATACCGGATCCAAACCCCATGGTCAGTTAACACAGATGATCTGGGGGATGTACAAGGCTGAATTCCATGATGTCGATGGTTGGTGTCATTTTTCTAAACGGTTATCTTGTACATCAGGAAAAAAAGCCCAGATACGCCCGTACGTTCCCGACGTTCCCGACGGATCCTGACGCAGCCGACATTGCGTATTCAATATAGACACGGGTGTATGTACAACTGGATGCAGCGGCAATGGTGTACATTGCGTACGGGACCTAACACCCCAGCATTAAGCTATATCTGGATTTACTCAGGTTTCAAAAGGCACTCATCGGATGATCTGTTCCAAAAGTTCACTACACGATTTGTCACCCCCTTTGAGTACTTGTCGAGAATTCTCATCATTTACGCTCAGCAGTGATATGCGGATCCATAGGCCGAATGAAGTCGAGAGTCCTTTAGGAAGCTGAAGGAAATAGTAACCCCGTCGAACTTGCGGATCCTAATGCTGCCCTTGGGCTTGCTGATCGTTTGGTACTCCCTAGACTCCTGCCAGAAGATGCAGCGCTTTACGGAAACAAGCTTCTCTAGCAGTGAAGTGTCAAAGAAACGCCCTCTGCATTTTCCTTTGACTCATTTCCGCCACAAGACTGCACCCCACACAAAGGCCTCTACTTACTTGGACTTCTCAACGCCCTTCAGCTCTTCCGAGAACAGCCCCTGAATGCAAACGGCCAGGAGTGAAATATAGATCGCCGTCTGTCATATGTAGCGTGGGATACAGTATTTAATAAACTTGGCGAAGTGCATTTGGCCGGTAGATTTGAATCTGATCGAGTAGAACCTGAAAGAGGATCCCGATAGCCGAACAAAGCCCATCGTTCCCGCTCCAGCGTCGGTGGTGGGTGAACTTGGGACGCAATTGTGAAGAACGAGTGAAGGGTTCTGAACAAGAGTTGGAAGAATACTCTTCCCTTCCGAAATTCCTGTATTGCCGCTTATTTTTGGTTTTTCTACAAGTAGCAGGTACGAAAAGGGAACAAGTGATAGTAAAGGTACTGGAAGTTACAGATACTGCCTTGCTTACAAGTGGCTAGTCCTTCACCGACTAAAAGACAATTCTGCAGAGTGTGGGGGATTCCGATAAGCATGTGCAGCCTCGGTGTTTTATGCTATAGGAGTCTTCCGATAATATAGTATTTGGGGCGAGGCGAAATTATCTCAGTAGAGCCCACCTCGGGCAGTTGTATATCAAGATCTCGAGGCCAGTTCTGGTCATTTATTATCTCTCACCGATTTTCGGGATAACTGCACATGGGACCCACCATCTGCTTGTATTAAATGTGTACTGACAATAGAGATATCTGAAACAAGGGACCCCGAGATACTGTATGTGCGTGTGTAAGGTGGGTGGCAAGTCACAAGTGCACATGTTTATGCAACAAACCTATTCCTAAAATCCTCACCACCACCACTACCACGACTACCACCGCCATTAATACCACCATAAATGACCACTTACTGGCTTCTGAGAATAATTTGACCAAGCAATCTTGCCAGCGTGGCTAGAAATCATGTTGTCGACTGTTCTCGCCTTTGCCATACAAAGGCAGCGGCAAGTCCAACCGTTGGTCGAACTATAAATTTGCAGATTGATCAGATATAAACTACCACATATGAAGCCGACCTTGGTATGGGTCGGTTTTGGTCGATTTTGAGAGATGCCGGACTACAGACACCCGCATATTTAGGTGTATAGTCCGTGCCCAGGCCAGCTTTTGCCCAGATCTCTTTCAGCAGGTCTGCCTTAGTACAGATCGGCGTCGAGCAGTGTGAAAAGCGGCCAGACTGACCGCTTCGGAACACTGGATGGCGCCACACGGCTATGATGGTGATCTGTTGAATGCTGATATTAAATATCGAGTGATAGCAGAGTCACCGTGCAAATTCGCCAATGTCGGCCAAGACGTACTCGCCAGGCTCTTTATAGATATTCCACACGATATAACACCGTATTAGACATCGATCAGGTACTGCTCCAGATATGCTGCAGTCGCCAATGTTACGAATGTAAAGCGGACGAAGTCTATTCTACTATCTAAGGGAGAAGCCCGGTCTTTATATACATGAAGGCTTGGAACTCCATGGAAGTCCATGGAAGCTCACGATTGCAAATGCCAGTGGCGGTGGCGAGTGAAAACTCGTGGATGAGTCTACGACTGTGAGTCCGCAGCCTGTGTGTCAATTCGGTGATCTCAGTGTATTGGCGACTTCCTCTCAGGTCATATAGTAATAGCCAACACAGGAGCCATCTGCACGCCTTCCGGGTGCTACAAGTCGGGATCATTCCCAAGCCGCTTTGGCTACATTTAAGACATGTACGACATTTTAGTGCTGATCGACAGCTGCTTCGCCGCACGGATTAAGAAGTCCAACGTGGAGGGGGGCCTAATCAAAAAAATATTAGCTGTAATGACAACCGCTTCACGAACACTGCCAGGAGGAACTGAGTCCTTCACTGGGTTGCTATTTACGCAATGAACGGTAAAGGGATTCTATTCTATCCTCGAGCTTCACCAAGCACTCCGCAATTACCCTCAATATTCGGTTAATCCTTACCATAGTTAGTTTTCAGGTCATTACTAAGTTACCACGATTACTCTCAAACCTCTTCATATAACCCAACCACTGCTTATTACCCTCGCTGTTGTATACGACATTAACCCTTCTTCATTCATCCTACTAAAAGTCAGCATTCAGAATGAGAGGATGGTCGCATCATTGACCCACAAATATTCTAGATTCGGTTAATGGTATCACTGGGGTACGAGAACCTCGCCCGTATCCGCAGGAATGAGACCAAAGCCAATTATATCTAGTGGAAGGCCTCCATCTGGGATCTGAAAGACAGGGTCCTTCCATTCTTCCTCATCATACTATCATCGTAAAGGTCTTCGCATTTGGCCTCAACCCAGCGTCAAGCAGGCAAGAGCCCCTTAACAAAATATACATATTTTATTAATTGATCTTTCTTTTAGTTGAATATTCTAACTTACTTCTCTAAACCAGAAATCCTCACATCTAATAGCCACAACACCCCATGCGCCGGTGATAAGTACAGTGGAGTTTTCCTACAACCCCCGGTTGTCTTGGAGGAGTGTGAGTAGTGAGTACATCGGCTGGGACGCACTATTGCTTGCACCCCGAAATGTAGATCTTCTACAGCCGTCTGGAAATCCTAATCACTACCTAGTGCTGTTCATACACATTTTGTAGAAATGAATGATTGAACCCCTCGAACACAACTATGATTGTCCAAACTGCTGCGCTAGAACTTGGTTAGTCTTCCTAAGCGCAGCATTGTTAGAAAAGATTGCAGATGAGATGGACATTCAAATAGTTATGTACGCTCAGGGAGACTACGGGTTAGAATTAATGCTATTGTCTAGCATGTTAGGAGCATTGTGTTCGATGATGATCTGACTCTCCGAATACTCCTCTGCTTCAACAAGATCTCCGCCATCGAATCCAACTGATGTCAACTTGGAGTCATCGACTATGGGAGGAACCGTGTGCGTGTATATTGATATGTGTACCGATAGTGAGAGACAAAGAGAACCTCAAGACTATTTACGTTGTGTGTGTGGGAGCACAAGATATTCACTAGCATCAGTGCACCTATATAGGTAGCATCGAGAAAGCTCGAGAGGGAGTGACCACTCATTTATATGTATGGCGTAGGTTTCGACTAGTAAATGGGTGATTCCACCTGCTCCGTCCTTTAACACCGCCTTCTTTCCTACTTTCTCCTGTCGTGGTTTGGTCGATATGCTTGTGTTCTTCACTACAATCGTTGAACTTGATGATCGGGGGGGGGGGGGGGGGGGCCGAATTGTGTGGAATTATTATTTAAGAATTTTTTTTTTTTTAAAAAAAATACAAAACCCCCAA
>Ga0307514_10000411_pt1 | contig 95637 bp, 98 predicted proteins | sample 16_EM_MG_FD_203088 | JGI IMG/M metagenome (GOLD analysis project Ga0307514, IMG submission 203088) | Populus trichocarpa ectomycorrhiza microbial communities from riparian zone in the Pacific Northwest, United States - 16_EM | ecosystem: Host-associated > Plants > Roots > Unclassified | place... | reverse complement strand
TGGCGAGTCGTGACTGGATCAAGAAAGATTATATCATAAAAGAGGTCCCATGCCCTCTCATCCTTGACGCCGCAAACATTGTATATCCGTATGAGTCCACGGATGTGTTCCAAGATGAATCCCTTTATACGGTCCCGATCCAACAACAGGCGTTGATTTATAACAGATGTCGGCATCTTTGCCCTAGCCTTCCCCTTTCCTTTGCTGCTGCCCTTTGGTGCCATCGCTGTGAGTTGAAAATGAATCTACATCCGAAATGTTAGCATTATGATACAGTTGTAGCGGAAAGAAGCCCAGAGGGAAGGTACAAAGTTGTGTAGATTATCGGGTGTGTTTTAGAACGTGAGGAGTTGTTTTGTGCAAGTCACGTGATTTCGAGATCAGGATGCTGTCGGTGTGTATAATACGGGAGGAAAAGAGAAAGGAGGTGTAGGCGGGAACAAGGGATATATATACTTGAGTTCCGGCGATTTCTTGGTTCAAGGTTCAACTTGTGAGTTTTATTGGTTAACGAACACAAAACGGCCCAGCCTTCATTTTGCAGAACTACCAGGCACCTCATGAAAGACAAGCCTCGAGACGAGATTTAGTACACGCGGAGAGGACAGTTTACCACGCCAGGTGTTGCTTTTGCATCATACATCATTTTTACCGCTCAGACCTCGTGCATCTCGGAGCAAACTTAGTAGTTCTCAAGTTGTTCCAACAGTGCAACCATCCAACACGGCTACCAACGCCTAGCAGTGGAAAAAGTACACGCAACTAATGTCATAGGATAGAGAATACGTCATTATTCGCTTTGCGATGCTTGTAGCTCTGCCAAAGGGGGATTTCCACCGGGAAGCTGAAGATATACGCAATCGATGGTTAGAAGTATTGTGCCAAGAACGGGTGCAATACGATGATAATCACGCCAAGATGGCATAAACACCCTTCAAGCGGTGCAAATAGACCTTCAGACGTTGCTGTAACAGTGGATATCAATGCTCAGTTTAATCTGAGTTTAATCTGAGTTTAATCTGATCGCAGTTAACCCCATAATTGAATGCTTTTCAAGAGATCTCGTCACCGAGTATTGTCAGGGTTTAGAGTCTAGCGCGGTCCACACTGCGCCTCCCTTTTTTGTCGAAACCCTCCATGGTCGCTCAAATAGGGGTCTACCTCGCCTGCCGTTGCATATGTATGCAAAGGCAATTGTTCCTACTTTCTTAACATCAAACTTCTATATTGGACTATGGATTCCCAAACCTCTCACCCTGACACGACTCCGGTCGTACAAAATGTTCGAAGTCTTGCTAATCGTCACAATCAACAAAAGCGTGGGCCTTCGGGGAATTCTCAACTTCCGCCTGCTAAGAGACGCGTTTCCGTACCGGTTGGCGAGAGGAATTCCTCTCAAGGAGAGAGTTCCGTACCCTCTACAATCCAAGGTCAGAACACCACCCCTTCATCTTCGCTGAACAATTCTCGCGTTGCAGATATCAATCAACGTGTGACTTCTACCCCATCCACTACACAGCGACGGTCAACAAATACTCCAACCGCCATGCCGGATACAAGCAGTCGTAGTACCCCAGCACCCGGAGGAACCTCAACGCGTCGCGTTGTATCCAGCCCGGCATCCAGCATTGTTATCACTCCCACTCCTCTCCAAGGTCTTGAGAACCTGCCTACCCCCATCCCGGATCCAGAAGCCCGCGCGATCATTACAAATCCACTCCGAACGCGACCTACTGAAAAGATTCAGAGACAGGGGCAGTGGCAATTGCAACCGCAGGCGGTGTCTACACCTCGATCAATGGTCTCCGGCAGTCGCAGCATCCATCAATTTGGTCTCTCAGACATGACGCGTCTTGTGTTTGCAAAGGGCAGACTCCTGGAGCTCTGCATGTGGAACAGACGGCCGTTTATGAGTGCAAGCGACATGGAGACAGTAAGTTATGCAACGCGACGCGTTTCGAAAGCATTAGCTGAAGGCCCACACTGGCAGATAATAGAGACGTACTGGAACACCGCAATGCAGCAAAACAACATTTGGTCCATAGCATTCGAGGCACGCACAAAGGAGATTTTGAAAGAGGTATGCTGAAGCAACAGCCCACGTTGGATATTACACGCTCAAACGGTACTAGGTTCGAGCACAAGTCGATAAGGTTAAATCCCATTTTATTCAATCTGCAAGGGACAACAGAGCAGAGCTTTATGATCTCCACCAGTTTGAATCCGCCACAGAGCGTTTGGAATTCATTCATTCCCTTCTGGCAGACAATAAGTATCTTTTTCCTATCGCAGAGCGTGTGGAAGGTGGTGTACGCGGTCCAAATCCAACGCAGAGAGAGTCGAAAGCTGCTAACGAATGGCTAGCGTCCACTTTACTTCCTGGCGGAAGCAATCCCGCGGTGTATCTACATCAAATTTTATCATCGGGCGAATAACCGTGGTAAGTATGCTGATGGATTTTATAATTCCATGATTGACGACAAGGACGGTCATATACCCTCGCCACTGATCATATTTACCTGCACCGCGTTGCGCCATGCTCTCCTGGAGTGGCAAAAGAACAAAGGTGTTCATCCGAAAGCTTCCAAGTCAAAGCTGAAAGCGGACAGACCTGATCGCTCGAACTACTTCAACTGCCAGAATGACAGTGGTAAGATCGCATCCTGTTGCGCTGTAACGGGTCGCAAGTTGTTAACCCCGCCTCGCGTTGCAGACACGTATACATTCTTGATGAATCCCTGGAACACACTACCGGAGAGCTACCAGCACAGGGTGTATAACAACACTCTTGCCACAGTCAAGCGTCAGATCCAGCAGGCAGAGAACCCAACGCCTGCCGTGGTGATCAGCGTGGAAGCAGCGCGTGTTGACAATGCTATTCTTCTTGACTATTTGACCTCCGAAGTGGCGCTTGAGGAACCTGAAATCAGAAGCACTGACCCAAACATCCCGATAGACAACAATTGCACGGATGACGAACTGCATTTCGGGATGCCAGGGGGCAGCGGGAATTTCAAAGATGAAGGTGACGAAAGCGATGCCATTCCCACCGCCAGCCGGCGACGACGGGCGACTGAACTCGAGAGGTTTCACCTGGGAACCAGTGATGTCGACGGGTATGAGGGTAGGCATGGCGATGATGAGGATGCGGATGAGGAGGAAGAAGCATCGCAAGCCGATGATGGATCAACGCAGAATGTGGAGGACTGAGGGCATAGTACTAGAGAGTGTGAAGATTGGACAGTATATTTCAGACATGTAAAACACGATAATGGTGGAGCCAATGCAACGGCAAGCGATGTATGCGAAGCGAAGACTGTATTGCAATAAGTGACAAAATCCCAAAGTTAAACATAAATGAGAGTGCGGCATGTGGCTATCGCCCGAAGAAAGGCATAAACATCGCCAGGCATTGTGTAAATGGCTACTGCCTAACTGCAACCCCTGCGAACAGTGTAACATACGTGTCGTTCCGATGGTGCGTATACGTCACCACATTCCGGACGCAAAGTAAAGGAAGCCTGACACTGGAGCGGCGAGCGTAATATACAACGCGACGCGTCGCAAGAATAAGAGGCATGGTATAATAGCCGCCGCAAGGGAGGTATGCAACGCGACACGTCGCTTGGGCGACAGGTCGCGTCTGATTCTCCGTCAGAGGGTACGAGGTTCCGCCAGAGCCATCAGAGCCGTCCGGAACACCAGGGTGTTTCAGACGGAAACTAGGGTTGTTGCTGATGTCTGCCTTCAAGCTGCATTGTCTTATTACAATGGAGGTACAGAGATAGTGGAGATGGGCTGTGTGACAGCAGGTGTCGGGAGATTCAGTGATGACAGAGATAGTTTTTGAGACAGAGAGAGTGAAGGTGTACGACAATATAGAGATAATGAACATGAACTGAGTAACAGAGAGTACATATTTGGGAAACCCCAAGGTATATTGATGTAATATCAATATCATACAAAGAAAATATACTGTATCTTTTCCAAAGTTTGGTCTTACTTGCTGCATCTATGATTTCATAGTTTCACTAAATTGTATTGTTTCTCGTGACTGAATATCCTATTGCAATCTCTGCCCTGCTGCTTATACTCTTGGGACCGGAACTTCACTGATTCACAAATTCCGTTTGAACACCATCAGAAGTCTGGCAGATATTTGTTTGTGCACTCTGTGCACTCTGTGCATTCTAGCTCCATCATGTTACTCAAATACTGCCCAAATATGGGTTCCGGTTCAGAAAGCAGAGTCTGGATGTGTGGAAATGGATAGAGTATGATGACACAGGGATATCAGTTGAAAAACAATTCCGGTAAATACCTACCCTGTGAGTGGAACAAACACCTATGGAAGGAACAATATTCTGAGGGATATTGCGAAAGAGATAGAATTGGAATGCTGGATGCCTCAAGATCAGTACATTAATCAAACTAACAGACAAAACCCTAACCTTATACCGCCAGGAACTCTGAGTGAAATGCACTAACCTAATGCTAGAAGCATATGCAATAATATCCTACCAGAGTGGACACCATATTGAAGAAAGGAACCTAAAACTGGGACTTTATGCACTGACTACACAGATGGGACAAACTCTGAAAACCGTCACCAACATTATACTGGAACAACCAAAATCAATCACAACAAAGAGGTTCACCCCGATACTGATATTGTTACTGATTTGAAGGAATTCATGAAAATCAATCTACAATGCTGGCAAGATTATGAAGAGTACAGATGAGAATACAACCATTCATGGGGTAGAAGTCGCAGAAAATGGAATATACAAGATATATGATGTGGAGGAAAGCTAAGAGAGAACACCATAAAAGGTGGTCATGCTGGACAAATAAAACATTGAGACCAAGGGCTTACCTCGAAAAGAATGCTAAATGAGCCAACTCCCATTACCATGAATTCACAAACTGTTACGGGGGTTCTTAATCCCAATAATCAATACAACATTTATTGAATTAAGTACAGCCACCTATCTATTGTACTCTTTCTTTCCCCATCTTATTCTAAGACTCTACCTCTTGTACTGTTTCACAAGAGCATCCCAAATCAAATCTCCTCCAGTTTCCGTCACCCAGGTAAAGGAAGATTAAACTTCCTCTTTGTGCAACCACTCTTTGGCCCATTCCTCGAATGGCGATGCGCCGGTGTTCAAGTACCTCAACACCAGGTAGTCAATACCCTCGAGTTCACAGAAACAAAAACCACTCGGTAACGGTGGGTTAAATGTGCTTCTTCCAACTGAGAAAGAAGTTCTCCGAATAACACGACAACTTGTTGTAGAGGGTATTCAGATTGTGTCAAGTGTCGACCATACATACATTGCCTGGTCACGAAGGTGAATGAGGGTAGTAATTATGAAGATAGTTTTTAATAAATAGAATTCTTAATAATATTTTAAGATCGCCTTCGGTGTTCTGATTATTGACTGTCGATTGCTGCTTGAGCTTGTCTTCTCATTGCCAGAGGAATGCCATCTCTTTATAGTTGTCTTCGAGGGCTTGTATACCCATACATGAACGCTATGGCTACAATGATAACGACACATAATTACGCCAATGACGTATTGAAGCTTTATTGCTCCTGATCAAAATCAGGCCATCCATTGCGCGATTTCCGCGTCATGCATTATGTCAGATGAAAGTTGAACTAAGACATCTCGCAGTCCATTTGTTACAGTAGTTGGAACATCTGCCAATCGTGTTCGGTAGTGCTTATTGCAAATTAATGCCTCACCCTAAGGCTATTTGCCTTGCGTCATAGTGTTAATCTGCGACCAATAGATACTATGCCAACGTAGAACTTGACGCGTCAGCTTGTATCCGATACAAGTCTGACGTTGCAATGCATACTAACTCAATCCAATGAGCAGGGTTGCTTCAGGCCTCTTATCTTCAGCCAACGTCATAATTCCCTCAGTCACGACATGCTTAGGTCGAGATCTTTCTCATTGACTGGGGAGTGGCCTGGTTGCTCTTATCGCCTAAGGTGATAAGCCAGGAATCCCACGTAATAGCATATTGGCTGATGACTGCTGCATCCTATGGACGTGCCCCGCTAGTATCAGGAATAGTGAATGTGGTTGAAAACTGTGCACACGGCTAAACCAACACTTTCCCGCTATGGCGACATAGTTGCATCATCTTAATTGAATCCGCTGAGTGTTCTTGGTCACGTATACAATCGACACGCGACTCCCAGGCAATCCGCAAAGCAACCTACAACTGGTCTTCTCTCCACGTCATGAGTAGGTGTTGTGCATGTCACGTGACTAGATCGAGAGTAACTCCATGACATGTATTCAGATAACTAATACATGTACCATCATCGCTATTAAGGGAGAACTCCTAACACAAACTTACAATTGACCTTGGATCACCAATTACGGCCAATATGACACCTAAACTGGCATCCTATCTCTAAACCACGACAGGAGTACTCATCAAAAAGTCGAAGACATACACTTCATCTACATCCGTAGCCTCCGCAACCATTTCTAGTAGCTGTAATACTTTCCATATTGCAGTACTCTCCAGTGATAAATCAGCAAGATGTAATAACATCGTCTAAAGCATTTGGGAGTGTATAAAATGTGTCAGATATGAATTGTACAGTGGTCAAATGCTAGAGTTTACTTGACTTACTCTGTGACATTCAGGTGCACCTGGTGGCGCAGGCAATGAGTTGGCGAGCACCAGACGGTCTGCTGACAATCAGTAAAGCATCTGGGAGTAGTGTTAGCAACAGTTCCATTTTCGGACCGTTTCTAATATAATAGTTCGAACAACACCCAGAACCAGCCAGTTTGGTCCATGTTTGTGCCAAATGGTTCCCTCAATTAAGTCCATGAATATTCATCAGAAAATTTGGTATTTTGATTTATAAAATGTGCAGCTTCAGATGGCGCATCTTTTGGAGGTCTCCGATTTTTGGTATCTTCAAAATTCAGCAAGCTGCTATGAAATTATTGTCATTTTTTTCCCAAAAACAAGTGTTTTGGGCTACCGCTTGCTGAGATTTGAAGATATGGCAAATTGGAGACCGCCAAATGATGTGCCATGCGGAGCCGCATATTTTACATCCCAGACACTAAACTCTCTGTTCAATATTTGTGGCCTTGATGTAATGGTTCACTTAAAACATCATCAATTATTGATTGGATAAGGCCATTGCCACACAGACCTATAAAACCAGCCGGGTCCAAAACTGGTACCATTGCTAACACTATCTGGGAGCACCAGTGACAGGCCTGGAAGTACTGATAACCAGGCTGGGAGTGCTGACGAGAGGCCTGGAAGTGCCAGCGACAAGTCTGGGACCAGTGGGAACAATACTGCAAGTACTGGCAACATGCCTTGAAGTATCTCAAGTTACTGTTGAGTAGTCTGGGAACATTGTCTTCCTTGAGAACACAGCAGGTACACCAGGAAATACCAGCTGCTTCTTATCGTTCAATGATTTCTATAACTTATGTATTCTGTTTATATTCCGATTTCTGTATATATGAATCCATCTACAAACTGTATATCTGGACTGGCTCAATGCAGTGCAGGAGCGTAATTTGAGGTAGACCTCAAGATAACGATCCAGCCAACTTCGAGATATATTTGGTGACCATGTTCGAGCAACATTGGAGATGCACTTTGAGGGTACGATCGAACAAGTTTGGAGATGCACCAGGAGGCCAGGATGGTTCAAACTTGGGGGGTGCAAACAAGAGAGTTTGGAGATGCACTTGGAGGGCATGATTGTTCGAAGTTGGAGCCCATGATTAAGCCAGGGCTTAAGCGGAATTAGAAATTTACTCTGAGAAACTGTTCGAGCTAGTGTCATGATGCACTTATAGGCTATGACATTGCGAGATTGGAGGAGAACTTAGTGGCAGACTATGGAAGGTGTACCAGGTGCTGGGATCCACTTTATCAGCAAGTGAATTTGCAACTGTAGGAATGTGACCAGGTAACTTTAAAGTTGAACTGTTATGAAGAGCTGGCAGGTGGTGGTCAATTATATAGAAAGCAACTCTGGAAGCAAAAGCTGCATTCAGTAGTCAATTGGTAATTGTGAGATTTAAGTGAATACAAACAATCGTCAGTTGATCCTGTACTCAGTGTATATTGCACTTGGTATTAATTGATCATCATGGCATTGAGAGACAAAGAGTAAGGTTGCCAACGGTTTGGGGTTACCACGCTGCAGTCCAGGCAGGAACTAGAATCGTACTACCGGTTTCGTTCTGGAACTCCCAAGGAATCAAACTGCCCTATAACGAGTGGTTCCAAACCCAAACTGCACTTAAAACTACGATTTTTGGGCCGGGTTTTGCATACAGCAGAGCCCCATTGTCGCAAACTCAGAACTTTGGCTCCAATTAAGCATTTGAGTTCTGAATGTGTCACAATATCATATATAGGTAAAAGATGCAGATTTTAATGCTCTTTCCCCTCACATTCTCCATTTTGCAATCTGATCAACATTTGTTGAGTCACTGCGAAAAACGCCCAATTGCCACTGTTACGTCACAGCTACTCAATGAATATTAATCAGATCGCAAATTGGTGAATGGGAGGGGAAAGAGCATCAAAAACTTCATCTTATACTTCTATATCATATTGTAACACATTCCGAACTAAAATACTGAATTGGTGCCAAACTTCTGAGTTTGTGAAAATATGCAACTGGGCAAAAAACTGAGGGTTCACTGCGGATCGATTTTTTGATGGGATAAGACCCATTGCCACGGTTCCAGTGTGATTGCAACCTGGACCCGGAACTGAACCGTGGATTTGGAACCTTTCCTAAGACTAATAGAGAGGAATAACTGAACTTTATATTCTACGATGGCAGTAGAGTTGAGAACAAGAAAGCGAGAATGAGATGAAGATGAGAACAATATGGAGGATATGAGTAGCTTTGACAAATCAAGGGTAAGACTTGTCTGAGTGGCATTAGCAGATTTCATATAGGTATTCTTACCTGCCAGATCGGGAGTTGTGTCTACAGTTTAGTAAATATTAATATAACTCATACACAAAATTCTCATATGTCCCGGATTCTCATGATAATTTCCCTCATCTCCTCTCATCCCTCTTATTCATATGACATCAAGCTCACATCCTCGCATGTGTATTATATAAATCTAGTCAATGTGCAGGTCCATAGGACATTATAGTGCCACACGTCAAATATGCTATGAATTACCATCCCAAAAACAGCCTCTCTATAAGTGTTGTATCACATCAGGCCATTTTTCCTGGTGACTGTTTGATCTGTATATATAAATATTATCCACTTTACCAATTAGGTTATCTGTTAACCAATAGAAAGATATAACCTAGTGGTTTCAATATTTACAGCTAGATTTCAACTGAAAAATTACAATTAATTGCAAGTAATTTAAAAATGAATAATGTACATCATTTGTTTCTATTTGTTTATAGTAGGTAATGTATCCAGTTGAATATGCTAATTTAAATTAGTGTATAGCTCTTATTCTTGTAGATATAGAATATGATAGAGTTCGCTTAAAAATTCATAGCCAGTCTGATATAATACTTGATTATAATTTTTGTTATACTATTTAGATATCTATTAAAAATCCAAAACCAGACCTCTGTAATACTATAAATCAATGACTACTATTTTGAACTCTTTATATAGCAAATTATTATCTAGTGCTTTACTAATTATAAGATTTAGTGATTGTAAGTGTTATATTTTTGTGGTACTTTATATAAGATATTAATTATTCATGGAGGCATGCTATTACGCAATAGATTCTACCCATTTAGTGTTATCTTGGTGGGTTGTTAGTCTTTTCCAGAAATATTGAAGATTGGTATCAATACCGACATGAAGTTTGTATATATAATCGCCGTCTCGCTGTTTCGCCGCCAGATGCTGGTTCTCGTAACGGATGTAACCAAACATTGCGCATCTCGGGCCTGGCTAACATAAGTACCCAGGACGCAGCAACACGACCCTCCGCACGCCCAATCCATTCTGCTCGCTGAGTCTCTCATTACTTCATAATTCAAAGGCAAATAGCTCCCCTGTCGCACAGTATGCAGTGATGTCATCGGATCAGCGCAGGTCCCACCCGTATCCTCGCGACCTCGCCTGTCAACACACAACCCAAACAACACTATCGCCTCAATTCACTACACCATGCCCCGACCACGTTGGGCCCTGAGTCTCGAAGCAAACTTCTGGCGCTCCGCCATGGCCGCAGGAATGTACCTGCACAGATGCGCCTCCCCCATTCCTCCATCAGCAAGCTTCACGCTGTGCATCCCCTCCACGCTCTCAAAGTACCCCGGTCCCGTCCCCCTCTTCTTCTTCACTCCCGCCTCCTACTCCCGTTCTCCCTCCTCCTCGCCCTCCCCAGTGCTAATAAACTTCCACGGCGGCGGCTTCACGCTCGGCACCTCCCTCGACGACGCGCGCTGGTGCGCCGCGGTAACAACACTCCTCAATGCCGTCGTGATCTCGGTCGACTACCGTCTCGCGCCGGAGTACCCCTTCCCCACTGCAGTTGAGGACGGCACCGACGCCCTGTTATGGCTACACGCCCACGCCGCTTCGTACAACCTCGATGCATCCCGCATCGGGATCTCCGGGTTCTCGGCGGGGGGAAACATGTGTTTCTCCGTCCCCCTACGCCTGTTGTCACTCCAGCGTTCGATCCCACGGGTTTCCGCGGTCGCCGCGTTCTACCCCTCCACCGACTTCACAGCCACGCGGGAGGCGAGGAGGAAGACAAATGTACGTCCCGACACGGAGCTGCCACGGGTGTTTACCGAGCTGTTCGATGCGAGCTACCTGTACCCGCCAAAGGAGATTGCGCTGGAGAATCCGTTTTTGAGTCCAGCGATGGCGGGGGATGCGGAGGTGTGTGCTGCGCTGCCAGAGGGGGGTGTGTGTTTGGTTTTGTGTGAGTGGGATGAGTTGAGGGCGGAGGGAGAGAGGTGGAGGGATAGACTGCGGGGGCTTGGGGTGGGGGTGTGGAGCGAGACGGTGGAGGATGTGGCGCATGGATGGGATAAAGCGCCGAATCCGGTGTGGGAGGATGAGAAAGCGAGGGGGGTTTATAGACGGGTTTGTGAGCAGCTGGGGAGGGTGTTTTATGGGGAGGGGTGGACGATGGGTGAGCCAGCTACGGGAGAGCCAGTTAAAGTGGAGGAGCCAGTTGCGGGAGAAGCAGCCAATGAAGAGAGGCCAGCTGAGCAAAAGGAAGCAAAGGAAAGGTGTTCTAATTGAGCGGTTGGTTGTTGCTCTAATGTATACGATACTAGTGCGAGGTAGACGTACAAACATTGAGATCAAACAAATTCCTTGCTCACATCGGTTCCGTCTGAGTCTCAAGATTGCAGTGTGTGAGAGTATGCTCAGGGGTCATTGGCACACGCTTGAATAAATGTTGGGCGGGAGAATTAAGGTGCGCGGGGAGCGCAAGAAATCCGGGGATGCTCGTCGCGGGCCGTTACTAGCGCACTGCAGCCTCTTGATTACATGCATGCATGATGCACCCAGCAGCAGGGTCCGCTTTTCTGTCGAGCGCACCGACAGCGTGGAAGAATTCCGTTCAATCGATTCCAGCTTGCAATCGATTCCAGCATGCAATCCATTCCAGCATGCACTCGAATTCGCCGTCTCTCCTCGCCGTCTGACGCCAAGCCATTCTGACGGTTCGCTTGCACGCTGGTTAGCGATGATCGCCAGCCGTGGCGTCCCTTCCCGCAACCGCCAACCTGCTGGCACCAACCACCGGCGTGCTCGAGTACCCCCCGCACTCGGAGACCACGCATACGCCCGCCAATTGAACCGTCTCTGCAGAGCCCCCGCAGCCGCGCTCGACAGCAGTGCAGCTGTGCGTTCCCGCCGAACCAGCGCAGCCGTCGGCGGCGGTGAACCTGCTCGAGTCGAGTCCCGCTCCGAATCCGTCCGCGCCCACCCCTGGCCCACCGCAGCCAGCTCTCTGGCTCTCGACAGCGTGCGGCCAGTGCGCCAAGTGTCGCTGGGCCTCCTCCGCACACCGCTCGGAAACCCCGCGCGAAACTTGGAATGTGTGGCTCCATCCTCCCCCAGGCAAACCTTCCTTCTAAACCATCCGCAGCAGTTGCGAATTAGATCAGCCACGGATACGGCTGCCCCACCCGCAGAAACTTAGAATTGCTTCCTGGATCTTTAAAAGACGTCTCCGCCCTTCTTTTTCCCCTTCCCTCCTAACAAATCTGGACTTCGCTTTCTCGAACGACATTTCTTGTGCTCTACTGCCATTTGATTCCGATTCTTGAACGATTCCTACTGTCTCGGATTTCTTTATCGTTTTCGATTTCGATCTGCCTCTTCTTTTCTACCGTTCTCAGGTTTCTTCGATTCCGGTTTTCGTCCAAGGTTCCGACTTTTCGTACGGTCTCTTCTGTTCTGATCTTTTGACTAGATTTCATGATCGGAAGGTATGCTCTTCCCTGGTTGCAATTATATTTTCTCATAATTGCCAACATACCAATAGTACCCGGTTTCTTTTCCAGGTTCCAGGTTCAAGATCCCTTTTTCTAGGCTTCTTCACTACAGTTTCCGAACTCTTTAGTTTCAGGGCCTGGGATTTTCACACTAGTTTCGAAACTCTATTCCAATCTCCCACCAAATTTTAAAGTTCCCACGGTAAGTCCCCAAGCCCTCCCAACATTCCTCTCACTAACTCCCCACAGCTTCGATCCCATCTTACACCCACCATGTCTCTCGTCAAGCCTCAGTCCGAGCAAAAGCTCCCCTTCGACATAATTTACACCATCTTTTTCCACTCCTCCGATATTCGAACGCTCAACTCCCTCTCCGCAACCTGCCACGCCCTGCACCACCTCATTGAGTCCCGCAGGCCAATCCTCACCGCCGCCGTCCTATCCAACCACCTTGGCTCCGCCCACGCGCTCGCAACTTCCTTGTTCCACCTCCAGAACTCCGGATACAAACTCAACTTCAACACTGTGATGCGGACACACAAAAACATTGTCCTCACTGCACTCGGAGAGATGGCAGACGAGGAAAAGGTCAAGGCTTACTATGCATACCTGGTTATTTCGTTGAGGATTAGGAAGTACCAGGTCCCGTTTCCGGATGAGGATCAGGTGTTGGAGTTCGATGCGGCGAGGGACGAGGATGTCGAGGGTATGCTGATGGGGATCATTAAGCTTGCAACGGAAAAGAAGGTGCAGGTGGATCGTGGCGTTATAGATATTACCCGACGCTGGGTGGTGCAGGCTTGGCTTTCTAGGAACAAGAAGAGCCAGATGGTGAGGAAGAAGTGGGCACGCGATTTGATGCGACGACCGTGCTAGGCGATGGTTTTTTTGATTGTTTTTTTTTTTCGGAGTCGGGGGGGTTTAGGAGCCCAACTCATGACTATGATGGTGATGATGATGGACATTTTATTTTTCTCAGTTGGGGTTGAGGACTCGAATGGACTTTTGATTTGATTTTTGGTGTTTGATTACTGGACTTGTTATTTGGGGGGTTTTTTGGCGGGGAGAATTGACATTTGAATGCTTCTTCCGCTACTACTTATGCTCATTTGACCTTGATACTGTTGTGTGAGTTCGAGGTCCCAACGCGTCATCGCAATGCACAACCCGATCACTAAGTATCATTGAAAGCGTGAATATAAAGTGCTACCTACTTAACTGTCACCAGGTGTCCTCAGAGAGGCGATTGTTGATTGCAGTAGCTGGATCTGGCGATACTGTTCTGTTCTGTCCATCCACCTCGAACAAATCCCCACTCTCTTTCTACCAAGGCAGAGCCGATATTATTCCAACACTCTTGGAAGCCTCATTAACGTTCTGAAATAAAAAGAGGAAAGATGTGTGAGGCTAGCCACATGAAGCGATACCCCTGTTGCACTAACCTAAAATGGTGCTAAGGCGGCTGCACATTTCAATCCTCAGATCTCTGAATTACAGGTATGTACGGGTGAGTTCATATGGCGATCTGAACATTTCTGATGTTAGACCGTTTTCTATCCCCTAAATGACCATCTGAGCGAGATCGACGAGCATAATTGGAGTATCTTTACGTAGTATGGTTTCGGGCTTAGGACTACCTGCTTAAGCCAGGGGTGGAGGTTGTAGATCCGTCGTTTGTCGAGCACTTTGATGTACGACTGATCCATAGTCGTGCTGAAAAGGAAGTTAATGCTTTTGTCATATACTGGGTAAGTCAGTCCTCATTCCAGTGGAAAAATGGCCCGTCAAAACGAGGTACCTTCGATATCTGGTCGCTACCTTGGGGACATCGTTGACATTACCAGCGAAGGCAGATTTCCAGAGCTTCGCTATCATTTTGGCGTCAGTGTCAGAAAGGCAGACCTTGCGACTATGGCGTTTGTCAGGAGAAGGTAACGCAGGATGGGGCGCTGAGGGCAGCAAAGATGAAGGCGACGGTGGTCAAGAGCTTCAATATAATGTGTATGGAGGAGGTGAATGCCGTCGGGTAGCGGACAAGTAGAGGGACAAACGTAGTTGGAGTATTCTTATGTACTCTTTCAGTCATCTATTTGGTAGTGAAATCCCTAGGACTTTAGCACTACTGCATCGTGCAAAGCAGGATGGAGTTGTTGGAAGCTTGCTGTGATGGTGATATGCGCATCTAAGACACTAGTTAGAGCACTTCTAGATACAGAACTGCACAAGACGATGCAAAACAGTGGGTTTATATCCAGCGCCAAGGAGGTTGTATGCGATACCTGATTCCACAGGAGCAAAGAACTAAACTGCTAATACCCGGTACTCCCATCAAAAGGTGATACACAATCTCGTGGGGGCGATTGTGCAATGCTACACAAAGCCTAAATTTCCGAACCTGAAAAGTAGAGTATAGTAGAATATAATTAGTTTGGCGTGTGAAGGCGCTGGTCGTACGAATCGGAGCGCCCGATGCACAAAAATGCCTGCATGGCAGGGCTAAAACTTCGCTAATTTTAACCAATGGCAACTTCCATTCACAAGTGCATTCTAGTGAGTTAAATGGGAAAGTATACCAATCGATCCACTTCAGGTAATCCGTGTTGTTGCTTGGCGTTATTCACAATGTGTCACTCGACAAATGTGTACCTTGGTTTCGAGTCGCTCAAAACGATAAGTTGTCAGTCAAGCTGTAAAAATAATAAACAAACACCAAAGCCCGTTGAAGCTGTCCAGTCTCGCAAATACAAACATCTCCAAATATCCCCTTGCAATTCACGCTCGCCCAGGCGGCGCCCAGAAAGTACAAGTCTTTTCATGACGACTGTTATCGTTCTCCTTGATTTCCGTCCACGACGCTAGGCACACAAAACAAAACTGGTATCGACATTTTTGACATATCATATGCTCACAACCTCCCGTCTTTTCGATATCGAACTTGCAGCCGGGACAGATCTTCGACGTCCTTCGAATCAACTCCTCCGACTTCGTGATACCTTCCACTTCGATTCTCTTCTGAATATCCGCTTCAACTTCCTCGCATGTCTTCCCCGAATGTTTATCCCACGGCATGCGGTGGGTAAAGCACTGTTTGAAGCCGCACGACCAGCATGAAACGATGGGACTATCTTCTCCGCCTTCATGGAGCTGTCCACTTGGGCATCCCGGTCCAAGGCAGCTGCGGTACTCGACTAAGCTTTGGAGATATTTCATCGTTTGGCGTTTGTCGAATGTCTCAGCCTGTGTGGGGATGCCGAACTTCTGAACGTCATAGATACTGAGCTTTGCCTTGCACTCAGGACATTCGGGTTCCAACCACTCCTTGCCGCCGAGTGCGCTGGTGATCATGACGCCGAGGCACGGTGTGCAGGTCTGTGTACGATGTTTGCAAGTGTCCGTGATTTTGTCAGGAAAGGCGTCCGGCATCTTGAAGTCAAGACACACGGAACATTCAGTAATACCACTCCTGAAAGTAGTTAGTATCGTATCATTACCATGGTTTAAACATCGGGTTTGAACTTACTTAGAACTCGCCATTTGTGGAAAGGTCGTTGTGAAAGAGTGAGATGTTGCCGACCCCACACTCCTTTTAACCCCGCTCTGAAGGTGATACAAATCCTATACATTACCATCCAATCAACGGGCTGTCTCGTGTACGAATGAGGTGTCAGGAGTGACTATCAGCCGCAGCTGCAGCCTTTGCAAACACCTCAGAAGTCCAGCAGTTCATGAACGACGGTATTGCTGAAAAGAGCCCTTATGGTGAAAACGTACCTGCTCCCTAGTCATCATTCCCCCAAAACTCGTTGGGATAGTTCCACCCCAAACCTTTCGTCTGTCCGCTCTTCTCGGATGTGTAGGCTGAGGAGCAAAACTAAATTCTCGTTAACTCTTTTTATCTGCGTGGGTGCGGCAAGGGCTGCCATTCAACTCACTAATCTAAAGTTTTCTCGCGCTTTGCAGGTTCCTTACTATATCTGCTCCATTGGTCCCAAAAATTAAAATCTGAGTTCCTCTTCGTTTTTGGTCGCAAGCTTGGGCCGGTGATCCGGCTAACGACTTTAAACATTCTTTGGGCTCCGTGGATACAGAGAAAAACGAAAGCGCCGAGTAAAAGGAGTGACAGCAAGATCACCGGTCCTGCAAAGCTTCCCAAGTCCTGGCGTACGCAATGAGAAAGACGAGAGTAGCGAGAGGTTGGTCGAGAGGTTGGTGGAGATGTGATGAAGGAAGCGAAATACGCTGGGGCGATACAAACCGCTACGGCCATGGCGAAGCCCTTTCCCAAACCACGAAAGCTCCCCATATTTCTCGTGTCCTACCTTTGTTGAAACGTTGAAAGTAGTTGAAGGTAAATGGTGTGGACGTAGCGGGGGTTGCCTAGCTGCGGGGGCGGAATTTGTGTGTTAATGTGGTAGAGATGCGGGGAGCTTCATGCGAGCTGGAGCCGCTTCGTGTCGAGTCATGAGTCATGCCGCCGGTTCAAACCACTGTCCAATCGCACTAACTAGAACCGAATGGAAGTAACGAGAAACTTTGGCAGCAAGTGGCTGAGAGCGGGGAATACGAACAAACTATCACATTCCTCAGCAGGTATACCTACACATACTGAGAGGTATTAGCCATTGGACACTTCGACAACATGGATGCTAAAACAAAGGTATTGTGCTAGCTAGCTAGCGGCCGCTGTGCAGAAGTTGGGGTTCAATTAATTGAGCAATTGATTGGGCAAAATAAACCGCCTGAGGATGTATATATTATGAATGTGAGTTCACAAAGGACAATTACTATGATGCACTCGAGCTTGTTAGTAATATCGCAAGTGATAAATTGTGACGTCCCTTATCCATCAAATCTATCCCCGCACGGGGAGATTGCCTAATCAACAACATTTCATACACATTAAAATAAATGGAAGGCCCAAAGGTCGAAGAAAGAGGAGAAATACCAGATGTATCCGGTTAATTCGTAGCGACGCAGGTAGCATATGCAACCCAATAGCAACCATTTATTCATTCTGAAGCTTCAGAGTTACTTAGGACCGGGTACGGCTGAGAGAAGACAAATAAGAGCAATAAATTAGGCGTCCTGCGGCAAAAAAAACCCCGGATACTGTAGCGAGCGCGATGATTCAGACGAGATTTTGGTTGTGACGGATATTTTCAATACCGAATACCCAAGAGTGGGCGGAAACTCGAATAAAATCTCTTCGGACGGGGCATTTGTGATGCGTGACGTCCGAAGCATCGAGCTCGGTACAGTACACTCAAAAAAACACGGAATGGAAGAAATTGTATGGTGGTGATATGGTATTGGCTTTGATTGGTTTTTGTTGCTCCAATCGGCACACTGATAAGAGATCCAGAACAATTAATGGTGGTTATATTTTCGGTTATAATAATTGTTGAAGTTCCAAATCATTGAAATTTTTTACGCAGAACAAAGGTACGTATACATACAGAAACCTAACGCCCAAAAGTCAAACATCTATGCAACGGCCAAACTCCATTTCAATACCCGTCCTAGGAAACAGCACAACAAGAGACGGAATACCCAAGTCTAATAACCTAGACACCATTGTATACCGGCATTCGTTAGAATTATGATCCATCCTTCCCCTAGAAATTTCATCGCTGTGATCAAACGATTCGATGTGGAGTGGCGGAGCTCGACTCATGTTCATCCGACGAATCCGACCCATCCGACCCATCCGACCCATCCGACACAGTCGACGATAGCCGACTCCTAGGTCGTGGAGGTGCCAATGACCTATCAGCCACTTCCAAGTACGTCGACTTCCGCTTCTGCTCTTGCATCTCAACTTCCCTCTCTTCGTCTAAAGACCCGGCCCTGCTAACAGGTCTGGAGCCGGCAACACTGGCGGCCCTTGAGGCATTCCGGGAGACCGCCACAAATTCCTCCACAAGCTTCTTCTGATTCTCATCGTCTTCCTCCTTTTGCGCCATCCGTTTATTTCGTACCACGAAGAATACAATAATGCAGGCGACGGAGAGGAATAGTAGGATGCCGATAACTATGCCAGCTACGGCGCCCGGTGACAGTGGTGCTACGGAATCATTTCTGAATTGAGGCCAGTTTAGAACGACGGCACATGAAAAGGCGAGAATAATTGCATACCCAGACGAAGTGGAATCAGAATTACGCGATCGCTGAATGATGGAAGGCATTGGTGTAAAATTTTGATGTTCAAGGTGCTGGGGGTTTTCAATTGGCGCTCAAGATGTAGAGCCGAGAGCGGGGTTTGAATAAAGTATTGTGCTGTTGAATTGCAAACGAAGGGCTCGCGGTCGGGTTGGATTTCGTCGCAAAATATATAATTTGATATCCCCACACTTCAGCTCATTGTAACAAGCACTATCTGCTCCGCCAGCTTTCTAGCGGCACTTTCAGATAAATAAAACCTATTTGAGGCAACACCATGCGCTGGCTTGCGGGGAACTTTGTGGCTTTTTACCAGAAACGGCTGGTTACACAACATGAAAATTGCTGACATGTTGGGTGCATACCTGCTAACAACCACCTCATTCATTGGCGTTGGGAATGAATGGGATTCGAATGCTCCGCCCTTTCTCCCCACTTGTGCTTACTAGTCGTTAATGAAAGAAAGAAAGAGTGGGTGTCAATATGGAGTTTCCAGTAGTTAGCCGCAGTAAAATCTGGCCCGGAATTCAGTACTACATGGATGTACCTAGCTACAATCGGTGAATAATGCATGCAGCTTCTCTGCTCTGCCACTCATTCAAATTCAACTGTGGGACTATTTTGAGCTGTGCCTTCGACTGAAGCTAAACGCCGATGTCTAGGGGACTTCACCTTTCAACTAAATATACAGCACTTAACATTTAACTTTATTCCTTTTATCATACATATGAGCACCTTGGTAAGCCGCACTCTCGAAAGCAACCCCCAAGCAAAGAACAGTCGCGATAAGAAAGTGAGTTGCGATGTCACCGCCGATCCCGATCAATATCGCCGGATCGGCGGTGACGCCGCAACTCACTTTCTTACCGCGACTGTACAGCCGTCGACGCGTCACCCTTCGCCCACCCGGAGTGTGCGGGCACTCTCAAAAATGCCTTCAGTCTCCAATCTTTCATGGTATAAATTCTAGCCAGTGAATTTGAGGCCGACCTCTCCATCTGCTGTCTGATTGACGCTTCCGAGGTTATACGGACAGTATAATTAACCTCGGCCGAATTGATTTGCCTGGTCTTCTTCAAGAAAGCAAAGCATTTATTTCACAGTAGCTGCTTACTAGTGTCAGCTTCCAGCATGTCAGTATTTTGGGGTGAGATATATTCCTTAATACATGGACTGTTGAATGATTGGCCAGCCCTATCTGCGATCGGTTACCGGCATCCACATCCTACTGTTGAAGCGGTGTAGGCACACCGGCCAAATATCTTTTCATGATTTTCACCAGCAGGGCACTTAAAACTGTATTATGTGGTGAGAACAGTTCAGAGCACATAGTATAGCCGTTCGTTACGGACTGCGATAGCATGTATACTCGATACCTGAGCTTGAAGTAACAACATACTATACCGTGTAATGGTTCATACGGGCGCGGCAACTTGTGACGGATGTTTGTTGTAATAGCCGCAAGTAGCTGGTTCTTGACGGAAACTGGAGAGAAACAGCTGAAAATCGACCGACTAGTCCGTGACGCATGATTTTGAGGTATCTATTGCAGTAAAACCCATCAAAAGATATTTGGTTGGTGGGGCCTACATTACTACATTATATTAAGTATCAAAAAGTTTGAGATACATACACCAAGAAGAAAGAGACAAGTACATATTTGCTAGATTTGCTAGATTTCCTGTCAAAGGGTACTTGCGAGAAAAGTAAAATATGGCACCTGCATCTCAAATCTTTTCCCTTTGCATCGGGCATGCATATGATGCTGCAGCTTATCAACCAACTCCCTTTTATTTATTTCAAGAAAAGCGCCGCGGCTCTGCAAATACATACACTAAACACTGAATCTCGCCACCACATGTTGGGCCAGAAGTAAGTCCAGATTCTGACTGTTCAAAGCCAAATGCTAACCGAGTGATTTACTGTGATCGGCTGATGTGAGATGTTGACGCTCTCTTCAGCCGCACTTGGTCTAGACCCTTCCGGCCGCGTTGTCAAGTGCATTGCTCTGCCGAAATGGACCGTCTCTTGAGCAAGAGCACGCTTTGAGCTGGGTCGACCTGGTTACGAAGTGAAAGGTTCTGTTATTAGCGTACGAGTACTTGAGGGCTGGACTGGGGACAATTGGCAAGTGATTGGTTGTCCATATACGCATTCGAAGCAACTAACCATCAATTGATCCAGCTATCGCGCTGTATAATAACCTGCATGCCAAACTTTACTCTACAAATTACTAAACGACTACGTTCTTTCCTAGAATGAACTTATTGCGGATACATTCAATAACCCTTCTCATAGGAATTGAGGCGGAGAGTTGACAGGACAACCAAGGGTCGCGGCGGGTATGTATGATGAAGTGGAGAGTAGAGCTCTCATTAGCTCCGTACTTCGACCACTCTCTGCAGCATCTGCTAGCTAGGATCTATCCGGCCATAAAAGTAGTCTAATCTAGTTAAACTGATCTCATGGACCTCCATTAGCATCAGTCTCTCGCCTCTGGACATCAATCGTCATCTCTATCTTAACTAGGCTCATCTGTTAAATGACACATTGGAAAGAGTACCAGCAGAAAAGCGGTATCGAACCAGCGTGTCACGTTTTTGATAATACGGTTCATAGGCAGCTACCTAGTTAAGTTTGGGCATCTCGTAATATCATTGCCTCTTATGACTCTAAGAGACCGAAAACATATTCGATCTCATAGTGTGAATAATATATCCGAAATGTATCTCAGTTGCATCCTATATTTCCCAATGTATCTAACCTAGATCTATATCACTAAAATGTATCCATAATATATCTTACTTAAAATTGGAGGGATATGATTTTAAATTTGCCTACTGAGGCATGATTCCTTAACACTATCAGTACTAGTGATTATTATTAACAACAAAGCTATTAACCTACATTAAGCTGACTATACGCACACATACGGATTATGCTACAGGCAGCTTACCAAAACATTTGTTTTAAATTGTAAGAGGCAAAAGTAGTCGTCCCTCGCCTTAAAGTCCCACTGCTGGTGATTCTTGCTGCTTTTTAGACCTTAATATTATTAGTAAAAATTTCGCGATGTTTTTGGATACATATTACAATGTATCCTCAGGTATCGGGGAAACGTATCAGGAATGTATCAGCACAGATATTATCCAGGAAATGTACCAGAAAATTATCACCAGTGGGATATGTATCTATTTAATGTACCTGCGATACATTCTTATTTTCAACGCCATTAATGTATTCACGATGCCGAAATTTGTATGGAGAATGTATCTGGAGTTCTCAAGTCTCTTAGAGCGAACGGATTAATGGTGTCTCCTTTGTGCGTTTTTAAGATCTAAGCCCCAGGTCTCACAACCTCTAAGAGTTCTAAGCCCGCTGCCTCTAGTAGTTCCTAGCTGGCCTTTCCAGAGAGTTCATCACTTATTATATCCAGTGTTGGTCCGTCATGAAATTCGTTACTGGTGCGCTGAGCCTTGCCGCTCGCCAACTAAGTTTGGAAAACGTGCCATTGCAGCCTTTTGATGAAACAATCTACCTGAAAATAGGGTCGCAATACTGTACTGGTCACAGTGGTTCGGACGCAAGTGGGTGCTGATAGGTATTTTCTCATCGGACAGTTGCTGCTGACGGCATTTGGGTAATCGGACACCGTAATGTTGCCGCTGCGAAGCTTTACGGCTGTGGGGATACGGAAGAGTAGCAACCGTTATGGACTATTGAAAAAGCGCGGCTAGAATGAGGGATATAAAAGATGGACCAGCTGGAAGAAGAAATAGTACTCTTGGGCGTTTTAGATAGAACAAATACCATCATGATACCAGTGCTGAAAGATCTAACTCATCGGACATAGGCTTCCTGACAAGTACATATATTTGGCCGGACGGACACCCCCTTCTGACTGCTGACGTCCGAACCACTGTGCCCAGCACAGTACATAATATGGCTTCCAAATATTAACTCCAAATCCTCATTTGCATTTAAAATCACAAAGCAGTTCTCCAAACCGAGTGATTCGAGGCGGAATACCAGAGAGATCTTAACGATGCTTATTGCTCCTTAGGAATGTCTAACTAGACTCTTCATACATTAGCACTACCGGTTCCTACCTATCGCTAAAGAGAAGTAAAACTCTAGGTGCGTACTATTCTTAAGAACCTAAATGCCAGCAGTATCGATATCACCAGTCAGCATTGTGGACTTCTAAGCTGTGTCCAGCTTCTCAGTACCGAACGCCACCGCAGAGTCGAACCCACAAAAAGTTTATGTCTACTGTACAAAGGTGACAATTGATGAAGGGGATATGAGCCAGGAAACTGATTTGATTCCGCTTATTCGAGTGAATACGAAGAAATAGAAACAGCTTCATAGCGAACTCAAAGATTCGATTCAAATAACAGCGGCCAATAGGAATTCAAACTGGGGGAGCGGGGAGAGATAATTAGCCAAGAGTAAGTCTCGAGAGAAGGTGAGATAGTATGTCGAGGCTGTTTGTCGTCACAAAATAGGGGTACTCAAATACTCAGTTTGACACCCAGTAAGGAATATTAGCTGTCGAATCCGGGGTACCTGTAACGTTGAATCCGGCATCTGAACCGGGTATACATACGCGGGGCGGCTTTGCGAAACCAAATGTCCAAAAACTGATTCCAGGTCCGATTTGTATCTGGTTCTGTCATGGCTCGGAGGCGTCAATAGCCCTAATCAGTAGCAAGCCTTCGTTTGTTTGTATACTGGTACCATTTGCCATGAGCTTAGGTCATTGGCGATCGATCGGCATGAGGTACCTCTATATGTAGCCCGTATTAATGACTCATAGCGATTTTAAGACTTAGCACTACCATGAATCACCCGTCCCTTGCCCTCACCATACTGTCGACACCTGATCATTCTCCGTGTGAATTCATCCCTGGGGATCCACACCTACAATTTAATGATTAAAAGTCTTCTCGCTTGAACAACCGTGAAACAACTGTGTCTCGGGACTGTATTAAATTGACGATGGAAAAAAAGGCGTAGGAAAAGGAGATTGCCGCAGTTCCATTAAGACGAGCGAGTAGACTAGGCTTCCAGCGTGCGCCTGTAAGTTAGCTCTTGCAAACCTCAGTAGAGTCCCAGGGTTTAACCCCGTCCTTATCCTAGGCCGGTCAGGTTGGTGCCATAGTTTGTGGTGTTTTGAACCAGTTCATAAATTTTATTGGAGGGTTCTGGCAGTATCCCAAACAGACCTTTTGTGCTATATCTTTATGGTAATTAGGTCTCCACCCCGTCGTTTTGGGACCTTCAACTCATGTTATCCCAACACAGTGGCTCAAGGTACACAAAAACGGTCCTTTCCAAACTGATTGATCGCTTGCTTCTGCCCGTAAACCACAACGTCGTGGAAAACGAGAAACGCATGCATCGTACATGCATTATGACAAGGCGTAGCAAGGAGTACATTTCTAATACCCGGCTTTCGCACAGGCTCCACGCTTTGCCGTGCGGTCTGTTACCCAGCGAGTTTGTCAACTTTGTTTCTAGGCGAACGAACAAGCAGTAAAGTTGGGGTCTCAATACCTGTCACTCGCTTAACCTAGCGTTCCGTACCCCTGCGATACACACTCTCCCATCCCCACAGATGCAAGGAGGGAAATTTAATACATACTAAGTAGTGAGAAGTGGCATCGTGGTGGATCTATGGTTTTAGAGCCTGCTTAATTTGGAAAGACCTACCGAATGAGCAAGGCCTGAAGATCTTGATCTTGAAGATAGGAGATTAGGTGCCGAACGTCGCGCGAACTTTACTTGCCAATACTTAGTCAGGCAGTCTGCAAACCTTACCAGTAACAATGTCTTGCCGCGCTGGCCCCCTCAAAACCTGTGGTCCAGTAAACGTGAAATTGAAGACCCACCGTCGATATGGAGAATCAGGCTAAGTAATAGCAGGCATTACTATATTAGCGGTGGTATACGATTGCTGTATATTCCTTTTTTTCCACCTACAGATTGGTAGTCTCCATCTCTTTAGCTAAACTAGTGCCTACTCTCTCTTTTAGGCTTGCAGCAACTCAAGGCAATTTTATATTCCCTCGTTTTTGTGGAGATTCCTACGCCACCTGCACTCAAAGATGATAGTAGCATCAGAAAAGGCTTAGCCATGATCAGAGACACCTTCATCAAATGCCGAAATCCGAGCTCGACAGCGACTTAAAGGTGTTGAACTCACGTAGGCACTTTTACGCTACTTTTATTCTAACTCAATACTAATACTCAATTAATCTATTTGTCTAAATTTCGGGCCGCTCGCTAGGACTGTGAGTCCAGGACGTAGAGTACCTACTCGAGCTCTTTGAACTAACTAGGAAGGGTATATTAAAGGATCGGAGCTCAGGAGCACCCTTATCCTGTTTATATGCTTCAAGGTGTGATTAACAGAATATACTTAACAGAGTACCTAATACATTCGGATAAATCCACGTGGGCATAATGCAGCGGCTACGAAGTTCGGGCTTATTTTTGCACCCTATGCTTCGAGAAGCAAGATCGCTTCCCCCGCTCTACCTGCTTGGGTCATCAGGAATTCTACTCCAGATTCTGGAATTTTTTCCTGTAGAGACGCAGTGAGCGGTTTCATCCACCAAAAATATAACAAATCATGTCGAAACATACGCGTATATACTTCTACTCTTTGTTTCGTCTATTAGTAGTTCTTTTAGTCTCTTCGGCAGTATACGAAGCTTGTTGGCGGTAAAAGGACGGGCGTGCTTCCTCATCTACTGTGTGACATCCAGCCGGCGAGATTACTGCTTATCGCCAAAGTGCCTGGCAACTCCATATATCAACCCTGCAGTCCCAGCCTTAGCGGCCGACGTAGATATCGCTACATATTTGGCAGCTTGATTTGCTGTACCTCGGCGGCGCATATTAAAGTTCGCAGTCATCAATTTATTTTAGTTTATTCTTCACCGTCACCTTTCTCGTTTCTCCACGAATCCCGGCGCAATGGGACAGTGCCACATGGGTGTCCTATTTATATCTGAGAAGACCAGTGGTGTGCGTGCATGGATTGGAGGGATGGGTGTTGCTCGGATATGTACCTACATACATGTAGCACCGTTATTGGTGCAACCACTGGACTGAGGTCAAAGAAAGCTTAGACACATGCACGCCGTTCACCCAACAAAGCAGTCTCTTCCCCGCGATATGGTTTACTAACTCAGCTCGATGCTGAAGAAGACTGCCACCCTCCTAGGCGCCTGCATCGAGCAGCGTCCCATGCGGTTAAAACGTTAGTCGGGCGAATTTATCCTGAGCTGGTTAGTTGCATCATAATAATAACTGAACGTTTGAATTTTCTGACGGATTGATTGATTGATGAAGGCGCCTATTTTGAATACTCAACAGCGGGCAAAACCGACAGCAGGCGACGAGCTAGATATGGTCTGTTGCAGTTATGTTCGATGGCGAAGAATGGCGCAGAACTTTTGCGATGTTGCGCAGCTCGACTTTTTATGTTTACTTTTTTCTCTGTCCGCCCCACCCGGCCCCACATCTGCACATATGAACCCATCGTTCCTGAAGAATTTCCTGAAGAATTTTGTGGACTTCTGAGGCTACGCATACTTAAGTATCCATACAATTCATGCATGTCGCATAGTTTTCGGGCTTCGGGCTTCATACCTCGTCAGGCAACCGACGGTGCCTCTCCCGCCCATCAGCGTCGTCAGAATTGCACCCCGCCTCATTGCTGTCTTTATTCGTGGATTAACTTCGTCGGATCCATATTTGTGGTACAGTAGTATTTTATATGTTCAATAGAATAAATAACAGTAGCGTTCCCTTAAACCTCACTAGGCACTATGTAGTAAGATCATCACTAGAATTCGGAGGTCATGAACCATGTACAAACGTTTCGTCAGTCTAGTCGCCAATATCCAAACACCTGTATGTGCAGGATCACCGAACTCTGGAATCCTGTGGTTGCTCCTATGGTATCTTGGCTAACCCCAAAGATGATAGGTCCAGCCTTAATTCTGAATACTAGTATAAAAATGTGATGATCTGCAATACCCTCCAGCCAGTGGCATTCGGTAATTCACCGACTTACAACCATTTACGCCCAACCCTTCTGCGCTCACACGCCTCACATGCATAAGCATACATCTACGATCAAGCTTGGCTGACAGCTTAGATATAATACCACGCCTTCCCCCATCTCCTCATCCTCCGCATCTATCTACAACTCACGTTCACCTCGTTTTGTTTCATTGTCGCATACAACACAAACCCCGCAGACAGAACCTCGGATAATAGATCACAGCAATAATGACCGAAGACGCATGGCTCACGATATTGATCCTCTTCTTCGTTATCCCAACCATCCTCCTCTCTGCGCGCATCTACTTTGACACAGCCCGCTACCTGCGCTCCGGATACCTCGCTTCGTCTGCCTTCTCTCTCCTCTTCGCCATCGGTTCGTATATGTTTTTCGCTGTCGCATGCGCAATGACACTGTGGCGCTCGCGGAAGCGAGTGTTATGGATGGATCGGGTTCCAAATGGCGCGGGGAAGATATCGCCGATGGAGGCACTTGGCCAGCCTTTGAGTGAAGCAACAATTCTACACTCCTACATAGTTCCAACAGGCTTGTGGCTCTGCAAAGCTAGCTTTGTCGCAATGTGTAAGTTTTTAATGCCCAAATAAAACATTGGAGGAACAGCGCTGATCAGCGCAGAAGACTTCAACTTAAAGCGACACTTAAACCTTCGCACAAAGCGGTTGCTTTATTTCACCGTCTTTTATCTCATCGCCACGTTTCTAGTCTTGGTCCTCTCACATGGCTTTTGGTGTGGAAGAACTTTCGGAAAGCAGTGGTACGTACTCTTCCATCCACGTGAATTCTAAGAATACTTCTAACACCTCCAAAAGGGCTGACACCTCGCGCTCCTATTGCACCCCCTTCGCTGCCACCGCTTCCATCAGCATTTACGCCTTTATGAACATCACATCCGACGTCTTCGTCCTCAGCATCCCCCTGATGATTCTTCACTACATTACCGTGCTCCCTCGAGAGCGCTACGCTATTATGTTCCTCCTTTTTCTTGGACTAGGGACCATCGTCACCACGGCGACCTGTTGTGCACTGCACATTACCTACCGCCATCACCTGGTGGTATATTACTCGTACATCCAACTTGCCGAGCTGCTAGCGTGCATTGAGTTGAGCGTGGCTGTGACGGCAGTGAGTCTACCGAGTCTCAAAGCAGTGCTGTACAGGAAGCAGGAGAATCGTCGGCGGAAAATGCAGAGCACTGCGGGCGAAGACACTAAACGGACTACTAGCTCTAGCACACCAGGCCAGACGGATACAAATTGGGAAATGGAGGCCGGCCATGCATCGGAGGATGAAGGGAGACTGGTGATATTGAGGCGGGTTAGTTACGAAGTGGAGAGCATGGAACTTCCCCCATTCCCCGGCACTGAAGGCAGTCGAAATATTGGTCGAGATGTCAGCCAAGAGCGAACGGTAAATGACGTAAGTGCAGTGTGAAGTGCTTTTTGTTGGGATCTGGAGTTGCCTTTTGCTTTTGTTTGTACGATTATGATGGAATCGGTGTGGGTTGTTGTACTATGTCTTGCGGTCGATGTCTTACTCTTGGATAGAGTTTGTACTTTTGTAAGGGTCGGAAGGCTATCCGACTTTATTGTTTTTTAATGCGCTACCTTGTTTGTATTCGCTTCGACAATACATGTATATATATATGGTGGTATCTTGCCACTAGTGCGCACTTTGGTACTCTGCAGTCTGTAAATTATTACCCGAAAATATCATGATTCACAATGTGCATATGCATGATGATGCTTCTCAGCGCAACCCATCGAACATTCGTTCAGCCGTCGGGAAGAGAGCCAATTGTGCGCCAACTCCAGTCTATAAGAAAAGCCCTATCGAAGTATCGATCGAAGATGCACCGTTTGACACTGTAATGGAGTGGCGTAAAACATGGCGGCGTTGTGGCTGGTGGGGGCGCTGGCTTGAAAGCGGATTATCGTTAGTAGTTCCTCATGTCTTCAGACCATCTATCCTCAGCTACGTGCCTCTATAGACATGTATAATCTAGCCATCGAGGTTTTCAAATTGTCAGAAGTACGAGTGCCACTGGGAACGGTACTCACTCAAGTGGGCCAGGATTTGGCTGTCATGCTGAGATCAGACCGGATCTGCACAAAGTCTTTAAGGACGATCATGATCAAGAGAAGGCATTTGTCAGCAGCGTTTGTAATCGCCTGGCTGGCCGGCTGCCTGCAGCTATCGATATGCCACGCGGCAGCCAGCGGATATGGCGCCATTTATTGTACATACATGGCGGTATATATTATAGTACCTGCAGGCGGCGGCGGTATCTATAAATTCCTGCAGATATCGTCAATTAACTGCAAGTTTTTGGCGCACTTTTCGAATCTGAAGATAGTTGCCATCATCAGCCTGAGTAGTGTAACTACATGTGGGGCCGCGGATCTCCGCATATAAAGTAGTAGTAGTAGTATACACCGACTGTCTGGAGATAATAATATAAGTCGCGGGCATTTCCCTACCACATATTTATCTATAAAGGACCTGCAAATTGGGTAACCTTCCGGAATTCCGTACCTAGCTTCCGATTCTGATACCTGACTGCCAAGTTTCTACAGGGCTTGTGCACGTGAATTTTGCCAATTACCGGTACATATATAGGTATAAACCATATGTATATCCTGCATAATTCTGGGACCTTCAAGTCCGGCTGAATGGCGTACCGGGGTTACTACCGTGTGAGGGGCTTTGGGAGCGACTTTAATTGATGCGAGTATCCACATGGATTACTGCGTATTGCGTGCTGAAGCGCTTAAGAATAAACTTGACGAAAATCCAGTCGAAAGTAAACCTCGCGATTTAAAGCATCATAGTTGTCGCTATGGTGAACATCGAGGCTAAGGAGTAGTCGTCCGACGCTAAGAAGACTGTTGCATGTGTACCTGCATCGTGAGCCTCACTGCTCAGGTCCGTTTGATATGCAGTTGGTGTATGAAGATATGCCTCGGAGAGCGGCTCATATCAGTGTAAACGGATATGCAAACGAATATAGATATGGATGCGGATATAGACACGGATATAGACACGGATATGGATATAAATATAGGAGTTTAGTCTGTATATATATACGGGCCTTCTGGCCTCGAGAAGATCAGTCAATCAACAAGTCTTAGAAGCATCCAAAGTAACAAAGACTAAGTCTGGGCGTCTGAGTGACTGGATGTGAACAACTTCAGACTGAGACCATGAATACATATGCCCGACAGCTCAAATTTTTTTCGTTCGTTTGCAAACGACCTATCCAAAGATTCCCTCTTCATCGTCTCCTCCATGTTCTTACTTTGCGGCACCGCACGGTCCTCCCCGCCCCATTTCCTACCATCCACCGTCGGCACCTTACCTCTTACCTCTTACCTCCCAATTCCTCAAATAATTAACCACATACAATCCGGGCGGAATGTAAATCTCCACAATGGCTATCTCCTCCATCCTCCTGGACCTGTTAACCGTCATCACCCAAATAAATGCCCCCATGGTAGATAACACACCCACCCCTTCGGCTACACGGATGATTTTTGCAGGTGATAATCTAGTCAAAACAAAGTTAGTAAGCTGTAGCTATATGCTGAACTGGTTTGTTGGGGGATTAAAGGGAAGGGGGTTGGTGCGAACTTGTTTATAGGGCTGTTAGAAACGTGCTCTCGCCGTTTCGTGGTGAGCCTCGATGTCGGGGATGCGATAGTCGCGCCAATAAAGAGAAGTATGAGTTCAGAACTCACGAGGACGTTGTGTTCACGATCTCGAGCGTTTCGTCACGGCGGCATTTTTGTGTTAAGTCACTTCAGCTTGGCCTTAACCGCTAAGTAGAATCTCTAGTCGAGTTCTTATAAGTAAAAGGCTGCATGTTCGTACAGAAATATTGTAGAAAAACTTTCAGCCAAGCTCAAGGTGAACAGATGGATAGGGCTATAGAGTGCATGTGAAGTCAGCCGCACGCAATGAATTCGGTAGGCATTGCAAGGCGACTTGATCTCTGTACAAACATCTTAGAAACACTACTGCAACCCAATACTTAATATGTGGTGTTATATCTTTGTAGCGGGCGGCTCTAAATCATGTAACGCGAGCCTATACGTACGAGACCGCAGGAGCGAAACCCGAACAATTACAGCAACAATCCGTCATCATAGCCGCAACAACGCTTAAACAAAACATCTATGTCCCCTTCTCTTTCCTCTCGTCAATACGACTCCAACACCGTACAGTCCACGAGAATACAGCAACGCCTATGATCCCAAACCTCGATCAGCGGATGCGGTAACTGAACGAAATCCCCGCGTCTCTTTTCTTTCTCTAAACCTTAAACATACTTCGCTTCGAGCCAAAACATCGGGTGAGGATGCGAGCAACCGTAGAGATCCTCTCTCGGTAGCGCACACGCACTTGGACTACCTGATTCCTGTTGCGTTCTCAGATCATGACCACGGCCACTTCCTTCGAATCTCCGAATGAATCTGGCGACTTGAATCGAGCTGTTCACCACGAGACATCGCACGGCACGTCCCACCCAAATTTAGCCAAGAGATTTTATAACTCCGGCGGCTCGGAATCGGAACAAGACACAAGCTGCGCTCCGACATTGACAAGCAAACGGCAGATGAAAGTAGCACCGACCTGCCGAAACTCCAGTCAATTGTTTCGCAACGCTTCTTTTGAATAGTGTTGCCTATGAGATAAAAGAGATATCCAAAGTCTGGCTAGCGACCTGCAGATCCGGCACCAAATATTGCATCTCCAATGTCCAACATCCAGAGGCTTCAGGCTCATTGGATATCCGCAACGGCTCCTCACGCGCAGTCCGGCCAGTCGTAAGTGCGCCCTCGGCTAGTTGAATTTCTTTACTACCAGAGCACACGTAACGGTCGTTGTATCCACAACGAACCCCTTAGACCCTGTGGCTTGTTGAAGTGCTGACTAGGTGAACGCCCCAAACACTACGCAATTCCCCACACTGGATCGGCGTTGAGTATGAACCACTGTCTCGGATGTGGCCTGCTAGCGCAGTGCCCCTGTCGATGGCATGGGAGGAGGTTGACATGGTATATGGATCTACACTAGCTCCATTACTGTGGCATTTCGGCATCGAAACTCTCGGCTTGATAGTGCATATCGGTCGAGATTATGCAGTCTCGTAGTGTAGCTTGATCACTGCATTTCCCAGATACTGCTGTATCTGACCCCCACCCCGGCGCCGGCAACACTACCCTGGAACTACAAACTTTTCGGCCTTGGTTGTCCACAAACCCCCAGATCTAAGACCTATTGATGCAGCCATGCGCCCTCTCCTGCATTTAAAGTGGGTTAATGTGTACTCCGAACGTTCGAGCCGATCCGCAAGACTGCGAGTGACGCCTGATGACCGTACGCCACTAGTGAGGGATCCCGACGGAGAATGGAGATACGAGCATGATTGGATGCACTAGGATACGGCTCATATGAAGAGACGGGTTGCAAAGACCTTTTATGGGGCTAACTTTCAGTCTACATCACGCCCAAGCACTAGAACGGGGACAAACCAAAAACAGGGCAACGAGGTGGTTATAAACTGTGCAGCCCCTTGAATTTACTTAGCTCCCTGCTTATCAAGGTAGGGATCAATTTAGAGCATATACTCGCCATGTAAATCCACCAGAGCAATCGAGATATCGACAATATGGGTTTGCTCAGTCTTCCAATTTTCCGAACTCTGGCTACGACAAAGTACCAAATTTCGCACTCATGGACTTGGTCGACGTTGTCACCTCTCCTGAAGGCAGCGTTGCACTCAATCAATGCTGGCCATGATTATGGAGTCTCAACACTACCAGAACTCCGAGATGGTCAAAGAAAAGAGCAGAGGATCCGCAAGGCTCTCGATGCGCAGATTATCGTGCTCTGTTTGGATAAATATAAGCTCTTGGGCTTGATCAACCAAGTAAATCGATCACGAAGCATGCCCGGAACCAAGTGAATCCAAGACAACTTAATGATTACACACAGAAGTGTATTCCAATGTCAAAGCCCCACTCGTCCAGCCCAGAAATTCGACGGGAAAAACGCGATTGTGACGATCCACTTCCACCCACAAATCTCCAATCCAAATTATTCAAAGAAAGTACATTAATCTATCACCCCTATGCCTAACACCACAACTTCAATCCTAATCACCGCATGAAAATGCCCATGCTAATGCTACACTATAAAGCACTCATCGCGCCAACCATCCTCCATCAACCACAATCGTCTCCCCATTGACATACCCACTCGCCCTCTCACTCGCCAAAAACACGACCGGACCCTTAAAATCCTCCGGACTCCCCCAACGCTGTGCCGGGATTCTCTCGATAATCTGTCGATTCCTTTCCGTATCGTTCTGCAAATCCGTGTTCATTTCCGTCTTTATATACCTGTAACCCATCAGCACCGTATCTCGCTCCCTCCCTGAAGACTACTCACCCAGGAGCAATAGCATTAACCCCGATCCCCCTCCCCGCCCACTCATTACTCAGCGCCTTCGTGACACCGACAACTCCATGCTTCGCCGCCGCGTAGGCAGGCACATTCAATCCCCCCTGGAAACTCAGTAGACTAGCGACATTAATAATACGTCCCCTAATCCCCTTCGCAATCCAATAATATCCAATATCTCTGCACAGCATGAACACAGTGGAAAGGTTAGTCTGCAGCACCTCGCTCCAGTCGTTGTCCGGAAACTCGTGGGATGCATGACGACGCTGGATGCCGGCACAATTAAGGAGGATGTGGATTCCGCCGTTTGGGAGGGCGTCGGCATTGGAGACGAGGTCGGGGATGACGAAGCCTACTGAGGCGGCAGAGGAGAGGTCTGCGATTGCGGTGCGGCACGCACGGCCGAGAGACATGATGTCGTCGCGGGTTGAGGCGTTGCCGATATCGCGCTGCGACGTGAGTAGTTGGTGTTTGGGGAACGTGACGAACGCACCTGGACGAGGATGATGTCGGCGCCAGCTTCGGCAAGGGCCAGGGCCATTGCTCGGCCGATTCCACGGGTGCCGCCGGTGACGAGGGCGGTTTTGCCGGTGAGGTCAAATAGTGAGGACATCGTGGTTTGTGAGCTGTTGAGAAAGAAGGAGAGGCCACGGGGGATGGTGCCGAGAGCTGTTCGTGAAATGCATCCTCGAGGTGCACAGCTAATGCGGGGTTCCCCGCACATGGAACAGCAGTGGCGCTATTTTGGGCCCGGACATCCCGCGGCATGAAAAATCATTCGGAGTGACCAACTTGGAAACGAGCCACGAGTCCCTACAGAGCATGGGGACCAGAAGAATCGCCAAAGATCACACATCGAGATCCGCGGATTCGGTTTCAGCGGGCTTCTGTGCATGCGTGCTAAGCTAGAGGTAGTTGTCGTAATGCATGCGCGAGCACCGCTACTTCTAATGAGGTAGATCTAAGTACGCCCTTTATGTTTGTGGTGATCTGTCTTTGCAGGGACTTAAGGGGGCTCAGCGCTCGCAATGGGCGAAAGGCAGCCGCGGAGGCAGAGCTATAGAGAGGGCATGCCAACGTAAACCCTACAGCCTTATAATTAACCATACAGTTAGCTAGCTGTCGAGTTACGCCCAGGCGGAGTATCAAGTGTTGCGAACATGTAAAGGCGAATTCCAAGGCTGAATTTGAAGCCTCCTGACCACTAAGCTTTGAGCGACTGTTGATACATGGCTGAGCCTTGGTACAACTCCAGCCAGCATGCCGATCAGAAGTATAGCTTTTCGAGAAATTTCCTCTCTTCCACACTACTGATGCTAACATTAATCGCATAAAACCAGCAGAGCCTAGAGTTCCTTTATGGGATGACCAAGAGATGCCATCGCTACTTTCGGTGGAGTATATTCCCTGTCCTAGTTCTTTGCTATGTCGAGATGGTATCCAAATCTGGCCTTAATGTTGGCGAACTCACATCAGTCAACGTATATCTCTACTCCAGCGAGACGGATACCATCATCAAACGTACAGCCATTGGTTAAGAACCCAACATTTCGTGGATCCGAGAACCCCCGCAAGCTTGAGGGACGTACAACGAAGCATCAGCTACGTAGTAGTTATATTCCACTCAGTTTTCAGTGGGAGGAGAGAGCTAATTTCTAGACTAGTCAGATATGAAGTAGATGCATTGGCATGCTGTCAGCATCTGCGAGAGGTCTAAAGGTTAGTTTTGTAAGTATCAGAGTGGGTCGCTCCATATAACAAGATAAAAACCGGTGGTTCAGTTGAATACGAAGAATGCTATCCACGTGAGATGATGCGAGTATTGGGGCTAGTGCATGAGAGCAGTGAGCCCACGGCGGCATTTGTGAGCCTTTGATAGGAAATACTATGCCAACAGGTGAGGGGGGGCTGTATCTTGATGGCATACGGAATCGAGGATTTTTTGCGGCGTTTCAACGGTGATTAGCGGAATAGCCCTCCTGTGGGTACCGGATGTCCCACGTATAGTCTACCTAGGTGGCTGTAGTTACCTGAGAGAATGAGACCAAAAACTCCGACAAGGCTTGGAGCCTTGACCGAGTGATATTAGCCCATGCCTTGCAGGCTAGCTGGCTGTGGTGAGGCGCACACTACAGCTCTCGGCTGTACATACTCTTTGCGTGAGTGTGGACCTTCTGTTTACTTACACTCTCAATCTATCAAATGGCTACGCACCTATTGATATATCCCTCGCAGACTTCATGCGTCTAGTTAGCGGTTCGGGCGTTTCTGCGTGTCATCATTATATTGCTGCATCTTATGTACTGAGTGAATGCGCCGGAGGGTAGATAAGGTATTTCACATCCTTTCTCCGAGATCGACCAGCTACAGGCAAACTGAGATTCTTACTACCAGGTATTTAGTTTTGCCTGTGTTAGCACCATTACGACATGTTGGAAATTAAATATATTTAAAGACGTGAGATTTGAATTGAAAGTAGGGTATCTTCACAACCTTAACAAATCTGCATATTTACCAGTTTGTACCTTGCTTCCTTTCCCTGTATGGCATATCAGTATATCTCCCCGCCCCCAAAGCCATGGATGCAGTAAAACATCCTTAACACTGCATTCACAAACGGAGAACTTTGGGATCAGCCCATACACCATTTAAGGCTGAGAACCAGAAGGAGGACGACAAAAGGAAACATCTGTAGCCTGTTCTAAAACCAACTTCATATATAAGCCTACTCCCACGTTTTCCATTCAGCTCCTGCACATCTGGTACGGCGACCTCTCTGAACATCTGGTATCACTGTGTAGTGTATTTTCGGAAGCTACCACGGAATGTCCCGTACGCGCGAGTGCTGGTGGATGCTTCTGCTATGGCCAATACTATTCATGCAGCCACCATTAGTATTACACCAAACACTCCTGGTAATATGAAAAGTGTACCCTTCCCTTAATGGTGTTGGTATCTAGTCGATAAGTTGATTGGTTTTGGGGTCGTGGAACGTGTCTCCACTAGTATGGCTGCATTCGAGATTGCCCACGTGAGTAAAACAACATGGAATTGAGATTGGATTGAGGAAGAGATGCAATCCCAGAGATCTCACGATGAGGTGCTTTCTTCGGAATCGAGTCCGGTGTGGATGAATCGATGTTCATATCTCAGTAGGTATAAGGTTTCAACCATTCGTTTCTCTACCCAACCGCCAAGGCGTAGTTGAATTTAAACTGCGGACTTGGTACCCCGCCGGCAGTGCTAGGTAGCCATACTTATACGACTGGAATGTACATTAGTATATATGTGTATGCGCATAATCTGTGTGATCGGGTAGGAGATCACTGTGGCTATGGGGTTGAATTTGTTTGGCGGGGAAAAACTCCGTAGCCTGTAGTACTTTGCGCAATTGCTGCACGCCGGATTCTGTTGCATTACGTACGCCTTAATTTTCATAATCAACAACCTAAACAACAATGTTACAGATCCGAAACGTTACCCGTGGCGACGAGCATCAGAAGAAATCCAATGTCGAGTTTATGTGGTCGAGTGATCCACCATGATATCATTAGCCAGGTCCTACGACAGATACCTCGTATCGTATCGAGCGCTTCAAATATTTAGGCAAAGTTATTGCAGCTCCGCCTTTCAAAATAAGCCTGAAACACGGCTGTGCAGGCATGTTGTCGGTTTTCGCCTTTTCTGCCTTGCCGGTTTTTTGTGCTTCACGACGGACACAGGAATCTTATCGGTGCTCACGTATCATGTACAAGTGGAAGTTGATTGATTGTCCAATAATATGTCATACGAGCTTTCTTGCTGCGCCTCATTCAAAAACATATGCATCTACAACACACACACTCTCTCTGCGAATTGTTCTCTAGGCGATGATTGCCTATTATCGCGAACTCTGGAAATTCGGTGCAACATCAATGGTTGATGTGTTGGTGATGGGGATTTAAGGTCTTCCGTAACCCACCCATGGAATGGGAAAGCTGTCAGAAGAAATTGCCACGTAAGTATCCTCTCGACAACGTCTTCACAAAATGGAATGGGCACGACCACCTCCTCTTATAATGTCCCTGGGTCTCGTGGAAGCTGACTCCGAGCCGGCGCGTGCACCACCACCGCCCCCGGATCTGCCAGTTACTGAAGTAATCCTCTCGCAACTGGAGGCGTTAGAATCTGAACTTCAAAAAATCTCAGACCCGGAGTTTGAAGACTTCTCTGCCGCTGAGCTCGATGAGAATTGGTGGAGATTACATTCTCCGCCTCTGGAGCTGTCGTTACTGATTGGAGATGAACCGGAGGAGATCCGAACGGAGGTGCTGAGCTTTAAAGATCGACTAAGAGAGACTTATTATACTGCGACTGAGGAGCCAGCGATTGAGTGTGGGTTGGAGGTTGTGGTGGAAGAGGACGCATGTACCGCGAGTACAAGCAGCCACTCTTCATCGGGGGTAGATAGCAACGGGTCCAGTAGCGAGCTTGTTGGGTCGTCGATGAAGTTTCGGTCGGGGTCGAGGTTGTCCTCAAGGGCCGATTCGAATCTGGAGGTGATATCGCGGAGAACTTCGGTGGCTACGGCTAGCTCCAGTTCTGATGCATCTTCTTCGTTGAGTACAAGAGGAGGTATTTTGCGTCTGGCACCAAAACAGAGGAATGTTAAACACGCCATGGTCATGCCTGGGATACTTCTGTATTCGCCATATTATACATCATCGCCGGGAGTAAGTTCTGCGCTTGTTGGGCCGCAGATGGTTAGTCCAAAGGGAGAGGCGATAAAAAAATATCTTAAGAATAGGAAAGCGCAGAGGTACGAAAGATTGGCCTTATATATGATTGGTTGGAGTGCTGATCAAAGGTAGTGAATGTGCATCCTGCCTGGAAGACCATCGCAATAAAAAGCTCACCACCTTGACCTGCCAACACCGATACTGCTCAACCTGTTTGCGCACGCTGATAAAGTAAATTCCCTTCTTCCCCGCTTCTCTTTACTCAAAATCCCTAACACCCCCACAGCACAGCAGTCACAGACGAAGCCCTATTCCCACCAAAATGCTGCCTCAACGAAATCCCGGTAGAGATCATTAACGCCACCCTCACTCGCTCCGAGCGCAACGTATACAAGGCAAAATTTGCCGAATACCAAGTGCCATACGGTGATCGTCTGCACTGCCCCCGACCGCAATGCTCTGCATGGATCCCTCCCTCGGCCATGGAGAATGCACAATACGACTTTCGCTGTCGGAAATGTAGACACAAGATATGCCGCTATTGTAAAGGACCAACGCATCCAGTCGGGACCGAGTGCCCTGAAGACACAGGAATAGCTGCGGTGATAGATATTGCCCATAAGAATGGATGGATACGGTGCTATCAATGTCATGCGGTTGTCGAGCGGTCGACTGGATGCCGGCATATGTAACTTCCCACCCCTCATCCCTATAATATGTTCCTGACAACCACAGGACCTGCCGATGCAAAGCCGAATTCTGCTACATTTGCGGCGCAAAATGGAAGACCTGTAACTGTAACGGCAACGAAGCGATGCGGAATCGTCCTCGCGCTGTAATTGACGACGTAGCCGCGCAAGAGCAATCTGAAGTCCGCGCCGCCATTGCAGCCGTAGAAGCCGCCGAGCGCCGTGAGGAGGAAGAACGACGGCAGGCAGAGATCGCGGAACAGATTGCGCGCGAGCGTAGAGAGGAGGAGGAGCGTTTGGCGCGTGAGAGAGAGGCGGCGAATCTTCGTGCCGTGGTCGACCAGAAATTGAAGATTATTGAGCAGAATTATACTTGCTTGGAATTGACACTCGAGACGCTGCAGAACGAGCAGCACATACAGATGAAACAGCGGCATCAGAAGGAAAGGGAGGAGGGCACCCAGCGATGGAGGGACGAAACAGCTTGTCTAGCGTTCGATCTATCCACGCGAATCGTGGAGCTCAAAGGTAGCAGGAAAAGTGAGGTTTCTTCCCTGCGGACGACTCACGAAGAACATGCCACCACACTCCAAACCAAGCACGAATTCGAGGAAGACGAGCATTGGTTTTCGCTGCAGCGGCACCTCCGCGGGAAACCAAACCGTGAGGCAAGAGCACAGACACTGATCGATAGACTCAAGGATACTCAGGCGGCAGAAGCTGAGGAGATGCAGAAACGGCACGCATCCGAGACAGCGGGTTTGCAGAGGAGAATCGCTGCCGAGTGTTTGGAGGCGTTGAAGATGTTCACAGCGAAAAGGAAACGGATTGAAGCGGAAGAGACAAGTAAGAGGATGGATGCCGTGTTGATATGGAAGGCACAAGAGAGGTGGATGGAAGTTGTCAGTGAGGACAGGAGGAGTCACATGACCGCGAAGAGAGTTGCGGACGAGGAGGCGGAGAGGAGTAGGCTAGCCGTGTAAATAGGTGCCATACTTGCGATTTTATTTCCTTTTTTTCGGATGACTTTCAGCGCAGTAATCATGCATCTTTTCTTTTGTCGAACTGGGCTAGGTACTTTGGCGTTAGATTTTGAATTTATTGATACCACATCAGAAGTTTGCAGCGATGCATTACGACAACTGCCTACAGCTTAGCACGCATGCGCAGAACCCCACTAGAGCCGAATCATGATGTGATCTTTGGTGATTCTTTTAGTACACTATAAGGACTGTCTCTGGCTACTTCGCTGCTTGGTACTTGCTACTGGATTGGCACCAAGCCGTTATTCTCTCGGTCTCGGAGCAAGTGTTTTTCTCCAGCATCATAAGTTATAACCCGAATAACTCCAACCTCGACATCGAACTAGACCTAGGGCAGGGAGTAGAGAGTCTCCTATCGTCTTGGAATTGCTATAGGTTGATTCCTCTCTTGTTAACTCGAGCACAGTGCGATTTTATGAGTAAGCTTTATGAGGAGCCATTTTGCGGGTTATTAACCTCAAGCTAGCCACGGATCCAGAAAACTTAAATTCAAGTCTTCAAAGTTCACAAAAAGTCACTCCCCAAGCCAAAGTGAGTGATTTACAACGAGCCGCACGTATTACACACTTTCTAATCTACCCAAAGAATTTGGGGTCCAGAAATTGCACGTCCACACGCATATTTCCCCGGCAATTGATAACGATATGCGGCCCACTATAGCTGGGACCTAGCACGACTCATGATCACTACTTACCACAGCCTCCACTTCCTACCCCTACAAAAACTCCTTCCTAAAAGCTTTCGCACCCATTAGCATCCTCTCCTTAGAGCAAAATACCAAGGAGGCATGAAATCTCACCACCGGGACAAACTGCGGCACAATACATTACCAGCGTGATAGGTGCCAACTTTCCCATCTTTGGTAACGCGAGCATCTCGCTCCTTGGTGTAGGGGCCTGTCCAGCCTCCTTCCATGCACCCGTCAGTTTCCAATCCAGCGCATCCAGTAATCCGACTTGGTATCGTCGTAGCACTTCAATCCCATCACGCTGCCGAATCCTCGGAATGCGAGACGGTGTCCACAGTCTAGGGAGAGTTCACCGTTGCCCTCGAGAGACACTGGGATTTGATGTTAGCGAATGGTAAGAATAGGGTGAGAGGAGGATGGAGGTTAATACCTAGTGATTCAAAGGCACCCTCCTTAATAGTACTTAGCCATTCCTCCTCCCCGTATTTCCAGTGTGCTGTCCACAGCGTCATCCCCAAATCCAGCAGGTCATCGCTATGATACAACTCCCACTTTGCATCCACAATCTTTTTGTACTCCTTAATTTCCTGTTCGAGTTTTCCTCCTCCTGCGGTCTCATTCAAAAGAGAGAAAATAATGTACCCATCAAATGGATCCAAATTGCCCTCTGACCCCACCAATATATGCATCAAATCCGTAGAAGCCTTCCAGCACATCTTTGGCCTCTCCTTGTCCCTATAAGTCATGAACGCCGGATGAATCGCCTTTGCGAGCTCAATAGCAAGCGTGTTGTAGCTAAGATCGGCCGCGGCAAGTGAATAGCGGTTGAGCGCAAACATCCACAGCGTAAGGTAGTGGTGATACTGCCCATCCCCGTCCGGCCCAAGCTCCTCTTCTTTTCCGATTCGAAGGCCACCGGAGAGGGGGTGGGAAGGAGAGGCGCCAGGTAGATGGGATTTGCCATCGCGTGTGCGGCCGAGGACTTCGTGAACAGCGGAAATTAAACAGGAAGCGAAGGAAAGGTAGCGTCGAGAACCGATAGATTTGTAGAGGGTGATGAAATTGACGACTCTGAAGGCTGGGTGGAGTTAGCTTCCAAGTAGAGGGTCACGGGAAGGTGCAGGGAGAGAAGATGTATTACCGTCAGTCCAAAGGTACCGGCCCTTATAGCCTTCTACCAGGGCAGGAGGTCTCCAAAGACACGCAGCGTCGTCGGTTGGGCATTGCATTTCGAAAGGTCCATAGACATTCTGTAACGCTTCGCGGAATTCTGCCAGTTCGGCGGAGCTCATACAGCTTGCTATTGACATTCTGACGGGGAATCCTCCTGAATGGGGCTGGTACCGAGTTCTTTAGGACGAAGCTTGAATGAGCCTGGTTATAGGAAGAGCATGATCCCGGCGAACAGAACAATCATTGTGTTAATAGTGACGTTATCGTGTGCGGGGTTGGTGGTAACCTTAATTCAACGTAACAGTGCATGTAGCCGATATATATTCCGATGGCGTTCCCTACTGAACCTTAAGCAGACTTTCATCATCGGTATCCCATGTCGATCAAAAAGTTAAGGTAGCATGAATACGAGCTGAAGAATGTTGTCCAGTTCAGATCCATAAACGTGAATGGTCAGATGTTAGAGAACTGCAACCAGTTTAGGAGCGCAATGCATAGTCGTTAAGAAAAAGAAAAAAGATAGCGCACAGAGTAAGTGACTATCCGAACTCCATACTGACGAAACTAAATAAAAGGACAACCAGCAACTCTCATTTCTCTCACTTCAATCCTCACCAACAAGCACATATGCGTGGACAACGCGTCGTTGTTAACCACACGCGGCCTCAAACAGGATATAGCCCCCAACTACTTTACGTCTGCCCTGGTGGCCAGCAGGAGACGGGTGAGTGATTCATGATTCGCTAGTTAGCCGGTGTTTCAGAATCATCGCCTGACAGTCAGCCCTAACCCACCTCCACAAAGCCATTTCCCCACTTTGGTCATTAGTATGATCATCGTCTTCTTCTCTTCCATCCGTCCAGTCCATCAAGCACCAGAGTCAACCACTGTCATCTGATGGAAGAAAGAGGAGAGCATTACTTACCTCATGCTAAGAACATATCGTTTAGCTAGCTGAGGGATTGATTTGAGATATCTGCACCTCTCCATCCAGATCTAGAACTATTTTCATCCTCAAGACCTCGGTTCATTTCAGAAAAATGGCCACTGTTTATTCTCCTCTCCGCCCCACCAGTAACTTGCAGCTGGAAGTCAGACGGGGTTTGGTCGGTTCCGACCGTCTATCAATAGTTCTTCCCCGCCTCTTCTTCAATTCCCCCCAAATATATAGCTGTTCTAACCTCCAGCAGTCTTCATTAGCCCAATCACTTCAGTTGCAGAGATTGAAAGTTATGTCATTCACTATGACTGAGTTAGGTACCTTATATCCATAGTTCGAAGAAGCACCACCTTTATCATCTACCATTCGACCATATCATATTGGGGTTGGCTTGGGCTCTGGACTCCAGGTGTTCTGGCCCAAAACGCTCCCTGGTACAGCGCTGGGCCCGCGGACACACCGCCTGCCGGGGTCAAATGGATGAGACGGAGCTCCATCTTAGTGAGGTGATGGTGGTGATAACCGGACTAGCATTATTTCTCCCATGATTACTAGATAGACTTTCTTCCGTTGAATCCCACTAGATCGCTGAAATCAGTCACTGGAACAACGGACGAAAAGGACAACACACGACGGCTAGCTCGAACTGTGGGACATATGGCCGGGATGATCGGCGGTGAATCAAATCTCTACGTTACATTGACCGTCGCATCTCCCGATAAACAGATCCGCGAGAAGCGTAGTTTGGTACTAGAGGACGGCGGTGGACTAGAGGGTGCGACCGATGTATCCATGGGTTGGTCGCGAGGGTTGTGGTGGGCACGACAGAGTAGAAGCCAGATATCCTAACCAGTTTCTGCAGTCTCCCGGTTGAAGCGCAAATGACAATGAGGTAAGGTTCAAGTACGTCTTGTGAAGCTGGCTGAAGAAGATCCACTGGTGAAACCCGTTCTGGACAGGTTCGACAGATGCAAGATACCCTCAATTCCGAACCCGGTGAAGATATTGGTTCCCGGCCGGGGGTACGACTTATCCTTGCTCTCTGACCCTTCGGACATCGACATTGCGGGCAAGTTGAAAGCCAATACACCTTGTGTTGGAGGGAATTCTAGCAGATAGGTTGAGAGTACGAGAGTTACTACTTTTCTTGAAGGCAATTCGGCCTCGCAGAATTAGCATTTGAGTCCGGAGAGACGAGAGTTGGAACTGCAATTGAATAATTGAGTGGTAGAGGGATAAGATCGCCACCGTCACAGGATTCTACCCTTCCATCACGATTCATCAAATCCCTTTTCCGCACCTTCCCCGAGCAAAATGCGGGTACATATCAGATCTTGGAACTCGGAGTGCAGACAGGCTCGACACGTGTCCATATGCATTGAACTCGGTTATTATAGGATATAATTCCTCGGAACAACACCATTATCCCGGCCAGCGACAATGTCATGAGGATTCAAATTGAGGAATAGTTATTAAGGAATCTTTGAGTGCTTTTCATGAGCAGAAAACTGACCCCTGGACTAAGGGAACGGAGCGAAGTCGAATCTTGGTCTTCCAGCGATTTCACGCATGCCGTATGGGTGATGGCGGTATCAGCGAAGAAGAGGCGATATGATTCAAAGGACGTGATATTTGGGGGTGGAATTTTACTGCACAGAGTGATACATCATGCACTGCCCTGAGGTAACCACTTTCCAACCAAAATCACAAAGATGCATATATCACAGAGACAAAAGCCCCGCGTCATTGGATTTCAGCCTTACCGCTATTTCGTCGATATAACTAAAATAGGGATTCGGTACTGCTTGTGGATCCGGACGTCCTGACAAACCCGCTGCGATGTTTCTAATCAACCCTCAAGCAATCCCTCACATTTGGATGCTATCGATTGTCTTACGAAGAGATGTGATGGATATTGAAATGGTTTTATAATCCTCTGGTTCCTATCACGCGGTTATTATGCGCTGGCCCTTACAAAGTGGCTGCATTCTGGGTTCAACTTTGTCGGTTATTTTCAACAATTGGAGGGTATCATAGATCCTTTCTGAATTCGCTGTGGCCAGGCTATGATGGTCGATGCATCGTATCCACACAACACGGAGGAGTCGCAGGCCCCGATATCCACGAGGAAGGATTCTGTTCGGAGCTTGAAGCAGGCAAGAATCAATCATGGAGTTATCGTCGTTACTGTCGCAAGACGTCAGCAGCAGCTGGACACATGGGAATCCGGAGTCGGTTGAACAAGTTGACTCACGGAAAAAGTGGGACATCGCTCTACCCTGGAACCGTCGCTTGATGGCCCTGATCTCGACCTGCAGTCCAGATCGTGGAATTCCTCTCGCGTACCCCCACTTCACTCGACATTCGTGGCGCTTCTCGCAAACCAGCGAGAGCAAGTTTGTTGTACTGTACAAGGTACATGGCGGCGAGGTGGCAAGTGATTAGCCAGCGGATCCTGCCGAGAATCGCTCCCAATTCTTCCAGTTGCATGCTGGCGGTCAATCCGATGCACTACTTCAGGGCACCAACACGTCAGCTGAGAGCGGGGTAGAGTATACCTGTTCCCTCCTGGGCATCCTGAGCTGTCTGCGGCTATGGACGTCGCATGGTGAACTCGCTTCTGCTGCAGGGTGGGCTGGAGAAACAAAGCGACGAAGACTCTCGCGAGTACCTTGCTGAGCTTGTTGCGATTGGCCACTGCACGCGGACTAGTTTAGCGATGGATTTTCAGCACTTGCACCTCGCTTGGATGCACCATCCTAGCACGCGCATCGGGTATCACTCGACTTGGCGGAACGCAAAATCACATCACAGCACCCCTGACCCCTCAACGTGAGGTGATCCAAGGTGGTATGAAGCAATTGAGCGTTATACATGTAGCACGGCTTTGACTGCAGCGCAAGGCTGGATATTGTTCGGCTACGACCCGACTCTTGTAAATAATGCAGCTTTCAGTCTTCTGGGGTAGACGCATGAGCTGAGATGTCATGTCGCCAGCCTAACCATGCAGAACGTGGTGCTCTTCCATTTGCCGGGGATAGGATAGAACGTAACCGGTTCCATTGTGGCGGGCTTGAGAACAGGTCTCTGGGTGAGAATGTCATGTCCAAACGAGAAATTAATAACGCTGATAGTTATTAGGTATCACGGCATCGGCATGCACTCCCAAATCCGTGTACATGCATGTACCAACTTTTTGTCAAGCCTTTCTGAACCACTGTGTATCTACCGGGCGTACTTGGGTGCGTATGCAGTATGAAGGGTCGGCAAGGCAGTGTGGGCGGACGGCTTGAGCCGGTGTTGTCGAGAAGCTTCGAGAGCACAACCTCGATTATTTACTACATATATTCACTAACGTATATCCACTACATATACCGCACGATTTCTCGTATCATACCACGCGGCGGTATATCGTCCACGAATCGGCCGTTATTCCGCGCAACGTCGGGGTAATTGCGGGGTGATAAGATAAATGATCTTGTCATCATTATTCATTTGTCTAGCCTAGGATTGAATTTAGATATCGATTTCAAAGCATAAAAGCTGCATATCTCCCGCCCGAGAGATCAGAGATACAGAGATGCAAACACAAAGCCTGATTGACTAGAAAGCATCCAAATATTATAAATACAAAAGTTGACAATTTGACCGGATTCCTTTCGAGGCCTGATCCCCGGAACCAGACAAGCACTAGCTCCGGTAGCACCGATAACTCTAGTTTTTACTGGTTATAGTATTTTCAAAGTACCCTGAGCTTCTCAGACTTTTCTTTTAACTCCAGCTGCTGTGTGCCCGCCGTTAACGTTTGTTTGCTTGGTATGCAACTGCTGATCGCAGTAACTCTGACCGCATTAGCCGTGGTGTGACGTATAAGCGCCCCGGATTTGGGATAGAGTGAATGAACTCTTCCCCGACCAGAGCTTATTATGGCCCGTCCTCGGAAAAACCAAAGGAATCCCATTTTGGTCATTTGAGTTTTATATATCGTGCTTGTCCAACTTCTTCTAAGATCAGCCCCCGCGGCGGGGTTGCTTAACCCGTGCCATTCAATTTACATTCCCCACACCAATCGTTTCCTACGGCTGAGCGCGCTCTCACCATACAGGTACGGTGGGGTCAGCCTGGGTATGACCAAGCCGTCGTGTCACATACACACATGCATATGCACTAACTCAGCCATGACCAGCTGTATTTATAACCGATCCACGCTCAAAATACTGCAAAGTGGATTGGATACGAGTACGCATGTCACTTGGCTTTTGCCCAGCCCCGATGTTGTCGATTGAATACGTGCGCACTTTTCCAAGGTCCAATACCAACAACGGTGCTTTGGATGGATGGCACGGATGAACCCGTACACAGGCAAACAGCTGCATATCATCGTGATAAGCCTAAACATAGTTGGTAAGTGCCAGCCTCGGAAAAAACAACGTGCTAAAAAGAAAAACAACGAATGAAAGGATGAAAGCGGGGACGTATGTGCACTTTGGAAGCAGTATACTATACATTACATTGTCCAAATACGAAGAGGTACATGACAGTGGGCTGTTCTACTGTTTCCCAAGCATGAATAAGGAAAACTTGAGTCACTTTAGGGTTCAGGCAGCTATGCAAGCAGCTGGAGACACCGATTTTATTACTCGCTTCCAGCTTCAGAACCAAAGTGAGCAATGAAGCATCAGAAAGGCACAGATCCCCCAATTACCCCCAGTTAGGGCGGGTGATGTGGATGTCGAAGGGTGGTACGTTTGCTGAGTAGATATCAGACCATGCATAAATTATATCGGATTAGACACTAGCCAACGCTTATTCTCAACAAATGATAGGCATCACGATTAGTATCTGCAAAAGTTTGGAGTATCAATTATTGTTCGTCTGCAACTAAAACTGCCCCGGTCGCCTAATGTCTCTGCTCCTCCCAATTACCCGAACAGTCGAAGACACCATGTACAAACCAATCCATAACCACCAAGAGAACACATGCAAAGCCCCAGACAATAAATAAAACCTCCGCATTAATCATTACTAAATAAACCGCAACCTATATCCAATACCCCCCAATGAAATCCTCCGCTAGCTCAACATGCTGCCCAAGAAAAACCTGCCGAAGAATGATGCATATCCAATCGACTAGCCTTCACCAAGACAGAAGCAAAGGCCCAAAGAGGGAAACCGATAGTCCAGCGCTTAGTCGTGCTTCTTGTTGTCGTACTTCTTGTACACGGTGGTGGTGATGTAGTAAGGCTTCTTCTTGTAGATGGTGGTGGTGATGTAGTAAGGCTTCTTCTTGTAGATGGTGGTATAGACGGGGTAAGGCTTCTTCTTGTACTCGGTGGTGGTGATGTAGTAAGGCTTCTTCTTGTAGATGGTGGTCGTGATGTAGTAAGGCTTCTTCTTGTACTCGGTGACGGTCTTGTACTTGTACTTGTATTCGGTGGTCGTGGAGTACTTGTACTTGTACTTGTACTCGGTGGTCGTGGAGTACTTGTACTTGTACTTGTACTCGGTGGTCGTGACGGTCTTGTACTTGTACTTGGGCTCATCATCAGGCTCAGCGACGGCCTCGGGGGCACGCTCAACGAGATCGGCCACAGGCTCGGGAACCGCAGAGGCGACTGCCTGGATGGCGAAGAGGGCGACAACGGAAGCGATGGTGAACTTCATGTTGATTGAACTAGGTACTTAAACGATTGAAGTTTAATATTATGAAGTATTAGAGGTAAGAGACCGGCGATTAGGAGGGATGATTAGCGACGGTGAGCGAGGTGAGGAAAGAAGACATAGATGGGGGGATTGAGGCCAGTCTTTATACAACTTCAAGACCTCTGGAGGTGTATCTTGATATCTCTAGGACGAAGTACCAATTCCATGCCAACCTCCCTGGTGATTCTAGTGTGGTTGTCCTGCCCGCTGCGGAGTTGCCTAAAGCTGAACCCTCATCAGCAGTCGAGTGACGATAGCTGCATGATAGATTACCCATGTCTATCTAAAATTGGAGGTGCTTGTGTTGTTCCCCACTGCGACACGGGATGTTGATTTGCCAGGTTTAATGCATGATGAATTACGATAGGTCGAAAAAGCACCAAGAAAAACAATACCCTCCGTACTGCAGTGGAATGTGCTGGACGGACTGTTCAGCCCCCTGTTCCTTTTTTTGACTGTTGGGGCACTATTTCCCATATCGGGACAGATTATGTGAGTTATCTACATTTGTGGACTCTTCTACGAGATTTCAGAGCTCAAAAGACTATTCATTTACTGAGAGATTGGACAGCACTCGAGAAATCAGATCGAGGTAAATAATGACAGATTGGGCAGTGAGTTCATTTGCCAGTGGCTGTCTCACAGGCAGCGATTGTGCTTTTTGGTGGTCACGATATATTCCCGTTGATCTCTAAACCTGGCCAGTGAGAGCAAGAATTTGGGTAGTGTGCAGATGCGGTAGCACCGCACATATTGAAGATCACCAATAAAACCCAGGTAAATTTACACGGTTTGTACCATTTCAGATGTACCCCTTTTCTTTGTCAAAATTAACGGATTCAAAAAAAGCAAAAACGGGGCTTACAGTGTTAGCTACTATAGCAACTTGCACCGCCTCCCCCAAAAGCTTCCCAGCAAACCCTTAGTTTTCGATAGCGTTATCGATCCTCCCTAACCCCCCATGCTCGCGATGCCACAGCATCCAAATGTTCGGCCTCCTCCAATTAGTCAGATTTAAGCGACTAAACGCCTAATATCCAGGTACCATTTTCTCAGGCCTCCTGCCGGATGCTACCGGATGTTGGAATCCGTTAACTCGTCTATTTTCCCCAGCGAAAGCTCGTATTCCATTAGTTTTCCCCCAAGCAAAACAGGGCCCGAAACCATCACGCCATGTGTATGTCTTGAACATACACTAACTGACTGCGTCGCGCACATGTAAAAACCTGCAACAATTGAACCGTGGACTGGGCAGCAATCAGGGCACATCCAGGAACCTAACTGTGAGTGGATGGATAATCTGTTCTAGAAAAGGAACTAGTGCGGACTCCATGAGCTCATTTTACCGTATGCGGGAGGGCTGGAAAACGAAAGAATTGGCTGCACGTCGCTGGGGCTGATATCGATCATGGCGAATTTCTAAAAATTAACTCAGGGTTACACGAGCCATCCGCAATCAACAAGCTGCAGCGCAACTGTTGTTCCTGGGAAATTGGCCAGTATGGATGGATCTGAAAGCCACAAACACCTTTCCCCGTTTGCAGGAAATGTACCCCGCATGGTGAACAGCTCTGATACGTTCGAACCAACAGAGATGGCTTGTTCCGCGCTTGATGATCGGGACCAGAGGATCGTCGAAAAACACACCGCTTTCGTTCCTTCGAGACATGATGGCAAATGATGCTCATGCGAGACGATGGAAAATAGCTGCAGTCAGTTGCCGGTCGACCGTACTGCATGTACCTATGACCCCAACTAGCATGTTAACATTCAAAGTTTGAGACACCAAGCATCTGTAGTACTCAACTTCGCTTCTTTCTAACACGCACCTGCCAAAGACTTGTCGGATACATCTCGGAGTTCCGCCAGCTTAGAACCTATCACGTAATGGGGTTTAGCATCGCAAGAACGATAGGAGGAAAATTACACTACAATCTGACTGTATCATACCAACAACAGACTTGTCATAGTGGGTCCTTGAATCAAAGGGGCGTCCGTGCTGGCCGCATTCGAAAGGAGAAGCCGAATGATTCCATCTGGAGTAAGGTGAGACTAGAATCCGTAGGAGCACGCCATACTGTCGCCATAGCCGAATACCGGGGGCGGTATACGAGGTTCAACCGAAGATGAATAGGTGTTTATCCCTTCGAACTTTCAGCTAAAAGTCAGGCCACTATAAAGATTAAAATTGTGTGTATTGCAATTGCGAGTGCCCGAGTACCTATGTATTGCCCGCAAGTCCCAACGTCGAATAAAACTCCTCTAGTCAACAACACCGGCTCTGGCAAAGGATGTCTGACCGTCCTTGGACCATGGTGCTGAAAGCTCAACTCCAAAACCGAGTTCCCAAATGACATACCACCGACCGAAGAGACCCCGGAAATTCTACCGTTGCGTCATTGAGGGTATGTTTCGGAGCCGTAGTTGCAACTCGGATGAATCCCGTGTCGATCAGATCCCATCCCATGCATACATGCCATGTTGTAGCATTGTCGGAGTGCAAAGTGATAATGGATTTGTAGTTGTTAAACTGTAGGTCTCAGTAAAGAGACTCCATACAACAAACTTTCGTGCGATCACCGGTGGATATAAGTAGCCCCTCAACCCCTTAAACGCGTACGTGCACGTCCAACAAATCCAGAATTTTCGTCCACCTTCATTCCATAAAGATCCGTCGAGTAAACACCGCTCACTACGGAGGTGTGCAACGCGAGTGTGTGGTGATTGGTCAACTGCAAAACCTGAAACACCTACCCCGCATACCCCCTTCAAAGAACTGCCATCGAACCTTTCGATCATGCACCGAAGCTTCATCATCGCTCTCAGCTTCCAATGATCTCTCTGCAAAATGCTGACGACTCCGGACGACGCGCGTCCGATGTCTAAGCTTTGCCGAATCGCGATGTCGTGGCTTTTCTTAGAAGTCATGTTGCTTCGTTGCTTCATTTTTTGGGTGGAGATTACTTTCTGGCCGTGTTGGTACACCCTGTTGGTTATCCAGATAGGATTCAGGTTTTCGATGAATGGCCATATGGCAAAGTGACTTGTACTGATCGCTCTTTCGTTCATCTGTCGAGTTGCGAAGTGGGTTGATACAGATGGCTACATAGCCAAACAGTACTCCACATACCCATTCAAAGCAAGCAAGATTGTCGCTCATTCACGATCCATCATCCTCATCCACTACCAGTTGAGACATAACTTCACCCACTCTGGTTTTTGCGGCTGTCGACGAGAGTCAGGAGTAATTCTATTAAGTGCGACGACTTTGCGGGTGTAAGACGGGGCAGCGAGAGTCAGGAGCAAATGTGACGATTGTGTTGGTAAGGTGACCACCCGAAGGCTTCACCCACTACAGATATTGCTGACCTTCATCCATATTCGAATGCATGTATTCTCCTTTGCTGCAACAAACACCGATGGCTGTTGGGTGGACGAACTCCCAACGGTCATTGTAAAATGAGCGAACTTCTTTCCGCTATGTTCTTCCAACTCTCCGACCATTCAAACCTGGCTCACATCAGCTTCTGGAACTCTTCGCATCGCCGATTCGTTTCTTCATGCTCTCCGGATGCCAATCGGCGACACGGATGATATTAGTCTGAGGGTGTCCGGGTTAGAAGCTGAATCGACATTTTGCCGCTGTTAAAAACCTCCATCCCGCCATTTCACTTCGGGGGCTTGCGTTTATACCTTTCCCGCCCAACCGCTGCACACTGTTGGATTTCGATCGTTCTTGTCAATTAAATGAGGAGTAAAAGCCATGGATTTAAAGGGATGTGTGGATGTGAACGGCTTTAAGTGTCCCGCGAGCCGTTGCATCCGTACTGATATTTTTGCCTTGCATGCCGGGTCAATATATTCGGGTTCCACGACACGGAAGTTGACCGCCGCGGTGGTACGCTTTCATATATCTGAGGCATCGTTTATCTTGGACCCGATAGAGATATATAAAAAACATTGCCCCTTCCTGCAATTGAAAGGACGGATCCGGGAGGTAAGATGTAGATACTACACCTCACTGCAACGTTTGATGCATGGATGATCACAGTACGATGTACCCAGCTTACGCGTACTGTCACAGAAGACCTAATGTCAAGCGAATATATTGCCTTGCTAACAAACTTTAACTCGAATTCGTAGGACCGTTCATGTGACGAAACCACGGATATTGGTTGACTGGTTATGACGATAGCGCAGAGGCTCAAACCGCCACCTGTTAGAAATATACTTGACTCCACACCCAATAGCCCGCCATTGAATGTAGGAGAGAGAGAAACAGAGGGAGCGGCCATTTCGGTTGCACATAACTTTGGAAGCTCTATTTCTGAATGTTGCAGATGTTGGTGTAAACAAAATTTAAAAGCTATCACCCGCCGATACATGAAAAACCCTGTCTTTCTAACTACAACTTTGAAGACACAAATGCTGCATTTAGTTGCTCGAGAGTGCAACGGAGAAGTTACATGCACGTCGCCGAGCCGATGTTGAAGCCTTGTCCCGATGATCAACCATGCTTCGAAGCGAGATTAGCTCTGGGGCTAAGTAGCCATAGGGCTGGTTATCACGCTTTACATAAACGATAGCTGCCTGGTCGCCGGAATGTACCGTATATGATACGCTTTATAAACGGGGGCAGCAGCGCGGGAGTACTTATACCGACAATTAAGGTACGGACGTAAAGCGGCATGGGGCACTACCTATCTACGATTTCCAATGGTCATGGAAGAGTCTGTCTATTGACCAAGATTTCCAGCCATCTTCATATGCTGTGGTTGTAGGTAGTTGCGGGCGGTGGTCTGGCTTAAGGTTCAAATGCACACGTTAATGCCATCGTTCCATGCCATCATCCGCTTTTCCGCTATTGCCGACGTTCGGCTACCAGGAGCTGTAATTTCGACCTCGCCCTACATAAAATTGGCATTCTCAGACCTCTGTTGGTACAGTATGTGAGAGAGCGTACATCATGAAAGCTCACTCGTCACCATATCCTCATTACAATCAAGTCATAATAATCGCTTTCTTGGTGAGCGTATATAGGATCTAGGTACCTATAGCCCTTTAACCGTGAGACTGGAAACATTAGATCATGGAACTGTAGCCTCTGTTCAAACTTTATATTAGTGGCAAAAAATCATAATCACTACCACCTTCTAAAAGTCACCTCCCATCAACAACCTTAGTCATTCGCATATGAAAGCCGTCCATATAGGTAAGTAGCCACTATAGTTTCTTTATAACCACGTCGTGTCTTCTCCAGGCGCTAGGCTTTCTTCGTCCATTTCGTCTGAACAAGCTATAGAAGACAAACTCTTGGAGTGATACGTCATGTGTGGCTGCCCAGGTTAGAGTATACTCTCTTTACCTAACCACAATTGAGGGCATTCCCTAGTGTCACTAGTATATAACCACGATTCTTGCTCTTACTGTCTGTGCAGCTGACACAGCACCAACCCAATACATATACACCAAGAGACACAAACTGCCAGCTACGATCATAGAATCATAAAAGCAAGGCTTCCCGTCCGCTAAGCCAGATTCAAGTATGATATCGCCAAGTTAGTGCTGCAGTGGGGTGACCATGCGGGGGAATCCCTGGTACTGTAGTTTTTTTGTGCCTCCTTTTTCAGTCCAACAATCAACAGTTTTCAGTCCGAACGACAGCACAACAAGGGGTAATGGAGGCATATTTCGAATTCCTGGCTATCTTTTTGGTGGACACTGGGGCTTGTTGCTGTGGAAGCTGTTACTGGTTATTACTGGTTACTCTGTAGTATACTTAAGTAGGTATAACAATTACTAGATCTCATGTTTATACGGCTACATGGCACTAGGGATTTCATGTGTAGGTTGATCATGAACATCGCCGCGGAAAATCTAGCAATTGTGGTACTGCTTAGTTCTTTACAAGTGGGGTTTGGGTTGAGAGTATGGGGAACAGGTTGCTGAGATTGGCGGTCTTACGTGCAGATGCTCAATGGGGAGCACATGATGTGGGGCTCGAGAAGGGCCCTTAGTTCATAGTCTTTAAGCCTGCAAGCTATGTTTATAGCTGTGACGGGGTTTGTTCTCTCTTAATAACAATTGCTCTCCTAGGCCTTTGTTCGTTTATTTCAACATGACAGAAAACAACCCGCCGTGACTCTGTGTAAAGAGTGAAGAGGCATCCCTATCAACGATAGCACTATAAAGAAAGTATATCCCCTTCAACCCCAACCGACTAAGATGAAAGACTAAACCATTGCATTTCGTGGCCTAGCTTCGAGGAGGGTCACACCACACGCCAGAACCAAGTGGAACGCGTGCGCTACTTCATGATCTCGAGGGTCGTGGTACTTTCCATCCAAACCCTGATCACCGCCGAATATCCTGGCCACTTCTTCGTTCTAGAAGTCTTCCACATGACTCGGACTGCAATCTCCTTCATACGACCCTCTACCGGCCCATAAAACCGTAGTCTCCACTCCTTCCACCTGGCTACTCCCATACCCAGACATCTGACACACAATGCCACGCAGTAAGCAAAAGCTCCTCCGTAGCTTCGACCGGCATTCTACACGGCTCCACCGCCTCTCACGCGCAGTCCGCGTGCACACAGCACAAGTGCGAACCTACCTCCACTTCATCTACGACTCGTACAGCGTATGCAACAACGTCTACTCGGAGCTATACACCGGGCTAGTGTCGGTGGTTGATGGATACATGAGATTTTGCGAGCGGCTGCGACGGCTGCGGGTGGAGGCTGCGGGCGAGGGGTTCGAGAGGTGGGTCGAGGAGCTGGACGACGCAATTGAGGAGGTGTGGCGAGGTGTGGTTGTGCTCGGTGGGTTGGTGGAGGCGTTTTGGGGGAGGAATAGGGATGTTTTGGAAAGTCGGGCGTAAATTGTCTGCAAAACATAAGTGACTTTCAACATCGGTGGCTTGAATGTGCTTGATACCGGAGCTCACGCCCCCGCTTTCTGCTGCCCACTCCGGAACGCAATGACCCCCGCCGCAAAGATCACGCCGATCGCCGCTGCTATCGCCAGCGTAACTAACGCTGATGCCTTGAGTCTGCAGATTCTTTGCGGTGGCTTGTGGGCGTGGTAGGGCGGGGGTGGGGGCGTCGCTGGAGCTTCGAGGTCGAGATCCGAGCAAGCTGGGGGTTCGGGGGTGTAGGCGGGCGGCGGGGGCTGTAGCTCGAGGTTGCGAGGGTGCGGAGGCGGCGGAGAACGGGGGAGTAGCAACATTCCAGGTGTTGGAGGAGGTGGGGAGAGGGTGATGGCAGTGATGGCATGCTGATGCAGATCGCACTGTCGCTAGCTGAAGCTTAGCAAGCAGCCCTGCGTGTCGCCGGATATGGCCAGCGCTGTGTAACAATCAGACCCCGCAGGGCTTCCCTGCCTCGAGCTCTCCCTCGCCGCCTCCTCCTCCACCTCCCTCAGTCTTTGTCGCCCATCATCATGTCAACGACGGACCGCGGACCGCCAGCAACATGTCGAGCCGCCGTGCTTCACGCCGCAAAGGACCTCCGAATTGTTTCCCCCCCTCCCCCCTCCCCTCCCCCATCCCCAACAGCACTAACGCCCTCAGGAACCCATTCTCCTCCCTCCGCCCCTCCCCACCGAGCTCCAAATCGCAATCCGCTCCACCACCCTCTGCGGCTCAGACCTACACTACTACACACACTACCGCAACGGCGACATCATTGTTACCTCCCCTCTCTCCCTCGGGCACGAGTCCTCCGGCATCGTAACCGCAGTCGGCACCTCAGTAACCGGCTTTTCCCCCGGCGACCGGGTGGCGCTCGAAGTCGGCATCCCCTGTGCCTCCTGCCCTCGCTGTCTCGAAGGCCGCTACAACATCTGTCCCACTCTCCGTTTCCGCGGCAGCGCAAAAAGTGTCCCACACTTCTGGGGCACGCTGCAGTCGCGCATAAACCACCCGGCAGCGTGGTGTCATCGGTATTTCTCTCCGTGGTTCGCACAACCACGCTGAATGTGGTAGATTACCAGACACGATTTCGTTTACGGCCGCGGCGTTGCTGGAGCCGGTTTCGGTTGCGCTACATGCCACGAGGAGGACACAGCGTAATGCTTCGCTGTTTCCGGGGGCAAGGGTGCTCGTGATTGGTGCGGGCGCTGTGGGCATGCTTGTTGCTGCGATTGCGACGCTTGCGGGCGCGGCGAGGGTATGTATTGCGGATATTAACGGTGGTCGTGTGGCGTTTGCGAAGGCGCAGGGGTGGGCGACGCACACGTACGTTTCAGATGTTACTAGCGGCGTAAAAGTCTCAGCGGAGGGGGTGCTAGACGCGGTTGGTTGTCGAGAGGGCGTGGATGTGGTGTACGAGTGTACGGGAATGGAGACGTGTGTGCAGGCTGGCATTTATGCGGCGAGGGCGGGGGGGACGTTGATGCTCATTGGGATGGGGAATCCTGTGATGACGCTGCCGATTAGTGCTGCTGCATTGAGGGAGGTGGATATTTTGGGCGGGTTCAGGTATGCGAATACGTATGCGCTAGGGATCGAGTTGCTGGCGAGTGGGAAGTTGAAGGGTGTGGAGGGGCTGGTTACGCAGAGGTTTGTGGGGTTGGATAATGTTCGTGAGGCGTTTGAGATGGCGAGGAGGAAGACGGATGAGGATGGGGGGTTGGTGGTGAAGGTAGAGGTACAGTTGGAAGGTTAGATGAGGATTAGAAACGCTGCAATTTCGAGGCCTCTGTAACTACATTTCAATATTACCAGACGTTACGCTAGATGTTGATTCCTAGATATTGTAGGCCCGTGTAATAACTTGTATGGTCACGTATGTTCCGTATGTCAACTCGTGCTCATCACAACTCACTCGGCCAACGACTTTGGGGGGTGTTACGAATGTAAAGCGGATTAAGTCTATTCTACTATCTAAGGAGAAGCTTTTGAGGACTGCACTGGCGAACATATAATTTACCCGCGTAATAGTATTATAAACAGCAGACGTGCATGACATAGTGTAGAAACCTTAGATTTGTCTACGAGTGCAGTTTTGTGTCTCACCGCACATAAATCTTTCTTGGAATTTCTCTCATAGTCGAAGAGTTTTTGACGCAGGTGTGCCAATTTAAACCCATGTAGTGCTGATTAGAATACCTCGGCCCCTATACATACAGCTGGCAATGGTATGCATGTTCCCTATTTCAGACCGATAAACTGTTGGGCATTCCGGTAGTTCTCTCGCCAGATATAGCCCTGGAAGTTAATTGGGCCTGCAGACATGTTGAGATGCCAAACCCACCGACCCTGACTTTCCATACCGCTTCAGAGTTTCCGAATCATCCGGTATCATCCACTAACACTCAGCCAGCGCAGAATCGGGAATGTCTAGACCCTGCTCCTGCAGAGGTTTGTGTAGGTCAGGTTTAGAGTATTTCCAACTCGCCTTCCATAGCCGAGTACCCAGAAGCTAGAATCCGTCCCGAAAAAAGGCTAGGTGAACGGAACAGATGGACCCAGATGCGAGGCCCCACCAATTGTTTTCGATATTTAGCAATCCGTCATTCCCTTACTATCCATGGTACAGTGTTAGAGCCACGGCTATGGAGGCTGGTGGCATGGTGTCGCTTCGCTTTCTCGCTCTCTCGAGGTGAGCCTACTGAACGTGTGTGCAGGGATAAGCAGACTTCCAGAGCATTTCCAAGTGGGCGGCGAATTGAAATCAACTGACAAACAAATTCCATAATTCCACCCAGTTTTCAACACAAAGAATCTCACTGCATGCGCTGGAATGATGCTCTGAAATGATATGATCTGACTTAGCCATTGCATTGCTTCATCCATTTGTTTTCCAGCTGGTTTCACACTCGGCTTCCAGTGAAACTTAGAGATGATAGATGGGGGACATGCTAGTGGTAGAATGTGCATGTAGTCGATGGATGGCAGTTAGTCATGAAAAAAGTATACCACCATAATCTCATCATGGCGAGGAGTAGGGTGTTGCCATGTTGATTTATTATCTTAAGCTTAAATTTCCCTACTCAGTGATGTGCTTCTCAAATACAAGCTTAAACTCGGGAATTGACAAAAAAATTTCACGATATTTTTGACCAGTTTGCGAAAATGTCTTTAATCTCGCGGACTGGCGCCAATTTGTGAACGAGACTCTTAAGTTTACGAACAGACACAGTTCGCCTATCGGGCAAAACATATATTAACACAGAACGTAAGCTTATCTATCAACAACCCAGCGACCCAGCGACCTCACTCCCAACCGACAGTCAGTGCTGCATATATCATGGGGCCCTTGCCTCCCACAGACCCCTGCGCCTCACGTTCATATCACGGATGATAAATATTCCGCCAAGTCATCTAGTAATCAGCCCATAAGGGCCTCGACTTGATTGTTGGAGATCAATCTCGGATGCTTGGTGTTTAATAGTGACGATGTAGTGCGCGCTTGGAGCCGGCAATTCGAAGCTTAAGGCTTGCCGTGTACATGAAGAATACCAGCCATCGTTTAGCTCACTAGTTACCCTTCATATAGTTGGAATCTAGTAAATTGTAGGTAAAGTATCAAACATGCGTGGGGGAGTATGCGTGGGTTCTTCATTCGTGATCCATAGCTCTTCAAACTGGAAAAGCTATATTTACTGCACACGTGCTCTTCCGATTTCGATGGTATTTAGATGTTGAGGAGAAGAAATGGAAGCCGATTTCGGTGATAAAATCTCGAAGACTGGGAGGGATTGACTCCGAGGCCCAAGACATTGAGCATGAGTACGAGGACCGCTTGACCCTGCACCCGCGATGTGTTCTGGACGCTCAGGCTGCAGTGGTAGGCATTCATCCACTTAGGCTATCGCGCAAAGAACCGGGAAGTACCGGATAACACGGCATTACTAGGTTTGGAGGATGGGGGTGTTAGATACTAGGAGATTGAGGAGGATGACATCTATTTACTTGAGGTGAAGATGCAAACACTATAAGTAGATATGAAGCCGGATTTTCAGAGAAGATTGGCTTCTAAGAGTATAGTGTGATGGTTGATGCCCTGTGTCACATTGTTGTAGTAACCCGCTGTGGCTCTGTATCAATCTATTCTACTTCATCAACCACTATAGGGAAATATGAAATGTTCTTCATTGATATGCTTCAGCCTCCAATATAAAAAAAGATATCCTCTCCGGCCGTTCGCGATATACTGAAAGCAAAGCACATCTGACAGCCGCGCACGACTATGTATAAATTTTGTATCAGCCCTCAGAAACGGAATGATATGCCCTATCACAAAAGGTAGCGGCATCCGAGGCGACGGTCAGCATGGGAGTTGGAGGTTTAGGCAAGTAGTGTGATGTTGTGCGCTTGCGCCACGTTTTAATCTCCGATCCCTCCGCGCTTCCCGGCGCGGCGATTGTTAGGGGTGTTCTTAGAGCTAGAGATACAACCGTGAATCTCGGGTAGCGAAAGAATAGCAAGCTTATATTGTAGCAAACCTGGAGTTTCTTCTTGTCGATGTTCTTTTTGTCGATGTCAGGACCATAAGGCAAGGCAAGGTAAGAAAGTCCTTTAATGTCATCTTACTGCAGGCTGGATGCAAACTATCCGTGAATATAGAGTAGTTTCGGCCTCTGGAACAATGTTTTTGCTGACCCCCAAGTCCGTATGTAAGTGCAAGAATGCTAGACCGGGGAATTATCCGGTGTCTTATTGATTGTGGCTGCACGATTCGTCAAACGCTGACATCGGGGAACAAGCAGGTGAACAAGGCTGAGAAATGGCTGCCTCGATGGAGAAAGGATCTGTGAGGTCGAGACTCGGATGGTTACTGTGTTCTGCCTGTGAAGTTGTAATTATCTAAAGTTGTCGAGGGAACAGAATCGATAAGTGATTTTCTCAGGGCAAAATGTCAACGCGTTAGAATCCTTCTCTAGAATCGAGATCCCACCCGCGTTGAGGCCAGTCAAAAACATCCGCGTAGCAACAGATTTGCCGACAGGATCAGAATTTCCTCATGACTCTTGGCTCAGACATAATGTCGGCGTGGGACTAAATAGAGAGATGTGCTTGTAAATCTCTCGATCTTCCAAAGCGTGCGAGACAAATTCTGTCCACTCCGATTCAATATTGGCCACGAACCCTTTAGCAATTGCCCTTTAGGAGTGAGAAGTATCGGTATGAGGGTATCATTCGGTGTGATGCATTCCACAAAAGTAATATACGTACACTATATTGGAGGAATACTAATACATGCCGATATACGCACTCGTGATTGTTACCTGATTCCAAATTAGAAACTTGTTTACAGGCGTTTGAGACACCAATAAATATTTAAAATTCAAACTCTTGGCTGCAGATATCTATCGCATCTACGATGGGCAGAGTTCTAGATCTAGAAGCTTTCGGATCGAAGCTGAAGTTTAGGGCTTGCAAAGCTGCAGAATTATCTGGCGAGAATCGGACAAATGTGTCTTGTCGTTAGCAATAATGTCTAAGTTTTGAAATCGGAACAAACAGTTATTGAGGCAGTGTATACAGTCCCTACGCGTATACGACCCTCAGAAACTATAAATAAGACGAGATGTGCCACGTAGTAGAGCACGAGTAATCCCTTAGGAAGATAATTCGGTATCGAGAGTAGCAACCCAAAGCTGCAGAATGCATCTTTTGCTATTGAAGACCACCGAGGTACCTCAAATTGGTGGCGCAGCATTACCAACCCAGACGCATGGATCAACACGGGCGTCCTCCCGATTGGTGCTGCATAATGCATGCGGCCTAAGTTGTATATCAATGATATAATTGCACTACAGGTGCTCTTTGTTTGATATATTTTGGTCCTGTGAGTAACTAAAAAGTCAAATAGTGGTTCAATGCGCCAATACTATGGCCAATTTTGTACGGCGAGAGGGTTGGGACAGCCCACTACTCTAGACAGGAAATTTTGTATTAGACAGCAGCTTGTGAACAGTTAACTGAGGTTGTTGAAAAGTTGATGAGAGATAGGTGAGAGTCACCGGTGATGGTCAGTAATGCAGAGAGTGACGGTGGGATTGACGAGGGTAATGAGGGGATGGTTAAACTCACTTAAAGAACAGAAATACCCCGCGAATAAAAGGACATGTCGGAGTCTCAAATTATGGCAATAACGTAGGGAAGGAGAGCTTCCAGTGCAGTGGAACGTGCTGATAACCTGCACATCTTGGTCTACCTCGCCTTCGAATGCTAAACAAATCAAAAAAGAAAATGACAAACCATTGCTCACTGTCGGTGCCCCAACCTCTCTCGTCAATACAGGAAGTCGCGCGAATGCAAGGCTCTCAGACACGACAAATCATGAAGATTCTTGGTACTACGTATGCTAAGCACTATGGACTCACAGGCATTGATGTTGATTTCATGGAGCAATAATCGAATGGTACCTCCTGTGCGCTGAATTTGGAGCCAATGCAATGGATACATATGGCTGGTGTAGCACCGGGACGTGGTGGACATACATTTCTTTATACCTTTCTTCCAGCGATACATGGGTGGTTAGAATCTGGTTTCTGTGTAACGGCTAGTTCTCGTACTTGCTTATTCTGACCTTATGCGATACTCAACGAAAATCTATACATAACTGTGTCTGAAGTCAGCCGGGCAAGAGGTCCAGAAAAAGATCAAACCTAGTAACTAGAAGCGAAATGTTGAATCAGCCGACTACCTTTAACAATGCCACCGCACGACGTAAAGTACAGTATTATTTAGATGAGACGAGCGGGAACATTTAGGCAGCTTCTATTCGTCCTACTAACAAGTCGTCGTCAGTTCGAGAGCCATCATACCGAATAGGAACTATTACTGACTGTCGGGTTTATGCGAGCTGCACGAACTACGAAATGACAAATAATATGGTATAGATAGAGCCAAATCTTGGTAACGGGTTTGTTCCAGGTTCCTCCAACATACATCTTCATGACCAGTCAACAACAGCTTGTCCAAGCTCGGATATTCCCACCAACCAAGACACAATAATTTCGGGGCCGCACGGCGTATTATGCTAGTTGGAGCATTAGCTTTTAGGATTATTTGTCAGGGGCTGGGAAGCGCTAACCCGACGCGCCGGTGTAGAAGTAGGCACTCGGTCAATCGGACGCTCCTATTCTGACGAAAGACCATGTTGAACCAGTAATAACAGTATGCGCCACGCACAGTTTTAGGTAAATCTTTTTCACTGGTAGACACCCCACCGAGCAGGAGCCCCCAGGCCGAGTATAAAGAGAATATTGGTGCTCCTTCCTTCGTCGATTATACCTACAAACTCTGGGCCCATCTTCCAGTCACTCTTTTGTTACTATTTCCTAGTTGTCAGTCATCTCAGGTATATCCAACATAATCACACAAAATGCGTTCAATTCTCCTCCTACTGGCTTCCATCTCCGCCACTACCGCGTGTCTCTATCCCCGCGCCGAGGCATCAACCCCTTCATGGTCCTATGATGGCCATAACGGCCAGGCACTATGGCATAAATTGTCGGAAGAAAACAAAATCTGCGCAACTGGAAAATATCAATCCCCCATCGATATCGACAGCAGCTCGATCCGTCTGTCGCCTATCGCAAAGTTGAACTATCCGAGCAGAGGCGACTTCAACCTCACCAACAATGGTTACACCGTCGAGGGAACCCCCGAGGATGAGTACACCGCAACATTGGGCGGGGAGAAGTACAAGCTTGTAAACTTCCACTTTCATGCGTCGAGCGAGCATAGAGTCGATGGGCTAGGGTATCCGCTGGAAGTTCACTTCGTCCACTCAAATGTAAAATCTGGGGCTTTGGCCGTTGTGGGGGTCTTTTTTGAAGTCGACTCGAAGCAAGGGGCAAGCTTTTTCTACAAGATGCCCTTGCGAGAACTTCAGGACAAGAATAACACTGTTGAAGTGAAGGAATTGGACCTACGGTATGTGGCTTTATCTATTCTTGACTACACGCTAATTCACCCAGGTCTATCACCAACCGCATTAAAAACGTGTACACGTACTCCGGATCACTCACGACACCGCCATGCACAGAAGAGGTCAGCTGGTTTGTTTCGGAAGCGCCGCTCACCATCTCGGCGAAACAGTTTAAGCAGCTCAACAAGGCTATGGGGTTTAATTCTAGGTTTACGCAAGGAACGCCTGGCGGGGAGAATGTGTTGCAGGCTGGGTGTGCTATTTAGAATTAGTTAGTCGGATAGTGGGGTGGAAGGCGGCGTTGCTGATTTTTTTGGAGGCAGTGGGTACATTGGATGTGATGTACATGTGTATAGTAGATTTTGGTTGGTTATTGCGCGGATACACTAATACTAAGTACATATGGTTTGATAGAGAGATGTAAAGGCTTGAGTCGGATATTCATGCACTGCCGACTTCGCGAATTGACCGTGACAGATCGCACTGCTCGAGTTGCCAGATCTACCAGTTCTATCGGCGCAATGCCTCAGACTGCGGTACAGCCCCTTACTCTGCCTGCCGATCCTCCACCGCCGTGTGGTTATGTATCTGTTCGCCGAGGCATTCTGTAACATGCCCAGCGACTTCGCCTGCCTTGGCAACGGTATGTTCCGCAGCTCGATATTATCTGGGCCGAGCCGCTGCTGTCAGTGTTAGCTCCCGAGCCGCCAATTAAGTTTCTGTATAACAAAACACAGTGCCGGTGCGCGAGTCCGTCTATGCCAGAGGCCCGAGTTCGTACCGCGGATATTTCAGCCGTACTTGTACTGGTAACCAACTGACGCGTCACGCATTCTTGGTACGGGCTAATGGGAAAACTTATCGGCTATCGGTCGGATCCGTGCAGGTGGCGCCTCGGCTACCCAGTTATTCAGAATTCCATTTATTCACTAACTCATCTTCTCACTCAGTGCGACGATCCCAACCTCCTACTTCACGCCTAAAGCAGTATGCTACCGGCACACTCCAATGGTTTGTACCGTTAGCCCTCCAATACATATATAACGTCTTGGAGTCCCAATGGAGTGAAGGGCGCCAGTTCGGTACGTTTGAAGTTCCATTGCGGGATATGGCAGCTTACCGAATTTCGAGTCTCGACAATCGGAGAGATAATGGGTAATGAATTGGGGTTTGACGCCGTCGTATTGCGGCACACGGGTTTCAAGGTCGATGTGCTCCAAGGGATAATAAGAAGTATTGAGGCTCAAACTTTTAGGTTGCCAGCAATTGGTATCCAGGAAAATTTTTGCCGTAGAGTACATACAGGGAATTTCGGGTCAATTGGTCAACGTGCATGAAGTCCAAGATATATAAATAGATACTTCTTACCAAAGTAAGTATGCAGAGACCTGGGATTGAACTAGTACACATTTAGTCAATTCAGACTGAATCATGAAAAATGACTTTCATCTCACATTACATGCACATGTTCGAAGAAATCATGGCCATAACACCAGCAATTTTCTAGGAGCACATACATCGCACCTCACCCAGTTTAAAATTTGCCTCTACCAATTGAAAGATGACGATGAGAGACAGGTAGCTTATTCCCTCAAAACTTCACTAACCGTTCGATTTCGAGCTTTCCATGCCGTCGCTCTCGGCTCGGACGTAACCCAATGAAACCATGTCCTTCATTCGCTCGATGTATCTTCTATAACTTTTTGTGCTTATTTGTCAAGAAGCGTTTCCTCATTGGAAAATCATCGCATTAGTGGTGGCAGCAAAAGATGTGAGGTATCGTGGTGGGGTTCGAGGGGCTGGAGATGGGCTTTCTATTGGCTCAAACCATAGGAATCTATGGAACAGGCATAAAGAATTTTGTACTTCAACATTTACCAAGGTAAGTAGGTACACACACAATCGCCTATGGCGTTGGTACTCCAGAAGAGAGATATCGTCACGTGCCAATAAGTACTCTAGACGAATCCGATTAGATCAAGGTTAAGCGTAAATTTAATGGAACCTCATCCTGTTTGCTCCTCATTCAGAGGCTAACCATAATGTGAGATCGTTCGTTAATCAACGTACAACAATCGCGCAACACTCAGACATTGCTCGCAAGATTCGGTTGAAAATTTTTTCCACTGCTTCGAGACCTCAAGCTTGCAGATCTGCAGATTCTCCTCCGGATCTGTTTGCCAACCTTAGTCCGTCTCGAGCTAGACTAAGCGCCGTTCTGACCCCGCATTATAGGCCGCACTTTACATCACCATAGAAACCGATTGAAGACAAACTGAAATAACTGAACTGAACTTGTTCTCTGGACGATTAAAGGATAAGAATACTTAATTTGAGGGGGCAGGCGGGATTGGCTGGTTTCACTTTTATCCAAAACCCTCAACCCTAAAGCCTATTCTTCTATCTGCCTACTTAGTATGCAAACACAACTTTGACATTTTCATTCCGTGCATATAAGGACGTATATTACTAACACCCACACCCACCTCCACCTCCACCACCACCATTGAACCTGCACTTCTTATCAATATCTTCAGCTCTCGCCCTCAGCTCTCACACTGCAGCTCTCCAGATCTCACTCTTCAGGCTTCATCTCTCAACCTTTAGCTCTTCTGCCCTCTCCTGCTGATGAGCCCAAGCCTTCGCCTTACACGGCTCAAGAAAATGACGTGTTTCGTGAAATACCCCCCGCCGATGGGAAACTACCGAGTTGTTAGGTTTTTAATTTGTTGCTTCCTGACAGTCCAGGTTTACGCGCTTTTATTTTTCATGGATGTTGCATATCGCCTAATAGAGTACGTTGAACGATATATTGCGATATATTGAACATGCTGTGTAACTTCGACTGGAATTCTCCTTTGACTTAAACCCCTCTCTCGCCCTCCTCTCAATTCCCGCTCTCTATTGTCTCACAGTCTATCCACTATTCCTTATCCCTCAATCTCTGCTTAAACATGGCTTTCGCGGTATCACCAACCCCCGCCACGGTCCCAAAGCCTCGTCCGGCCCCAACAGACCCAGAGACCCCGTTCAATGAATGGTTGGCTGCGCTTAACAAATGTCTCCTATCAGCATCGGAGGAGTCACTTTCGTCTCTGTTTCTAGCCAATAGCTTTTGGCGTGACCATTTATGTCTTACGTGGGACTACAAGACCGCCCACAAGCTGCCCAACATTCACTCCCTCCTATGCTCAAGCCGCATTGAATCGATCACCCGCTCGGGCTCCCATCCCGTTCTTGTCCTACCTGTCGATTTTGAAGGCCAAGTCCCTGCTATCACTGCGTTCGTCGATGTCAAGACTACGGTAGGACATGGTCGGGGCGTTATCAAGCTTCTTGAAGACACCGACGGGAAATGGAAGGCTTACACAGTATTCACCGCCTTAATGGGACTCGACAAATATCCGGAGAAAGTTGGAAGAAACAGACCTGCCGGAGTTACGCACGGCGCGGACAAGGGACGGAAGAATTGGACGGAAAGGAGACAGGAAGAGAAGGAATTTGTACACGAGCAGCCTACAGTTCTCATCATTGGCGCAGGGCACTCCGGATTGGTTGTTGCGGCAAGGTTGAAGTTGATGGGAATTTCGGTGTTAATAATAGATCGGAACGAGAGAGTGGGAGACAATTGGAGGAAGAGGTATCACCAGCTTGGTAAATCCTCCTGCGCGGTTACAAATCACCTATATCTGCATATCTGATGATGGCAATAGTTCTCCACGATCCCGTTCAGTTCGATCACATGCCCTATCTCCCTTTCCCCACTTCCTGGCCAACATTCATTCCTAAAGATAAGATCGGAGATTGGTTCGAGTTCTACGCATCTACTCTGGAACTCAATGTCTGGACTTCATCTGAGATCCTGGAGTCATCGTGGGACGAGCCATCGCAGTCATGGGCTGTCATGATATCCCGCGGATCATCGACTCCGGCTCGTGAGATGCGGCCTCGCCACATAATTCTCGCAACAGGGGCCTCGGGAGAGCCTTACATGCCTGATATTTCCGGCATGGAGTGCTTTAAAGGTGACGTGCTATGCCACTCCTCCGCTTTTCCGGGCGCAAAAAAGGACGGACGCGGGCGCAAGGCTGTTGTGGTGGGATGTTGCAATTCAGGACACGATATTGCGCAGGATTATCATGAGAAGGGTTATGATGTGACGATTGTACAGAGAAGCAGCACGTGCATTGTGACTTCGGAAAGCTTACTGGGAGTGATGTTGAAGGGGTTGTATGACGAAGACGGGGTGAGTTTACATCCTACTGCAGAGTGTCTGGAGGACAAACGGATAGCCCGGTGTTGATATAACAATCTACTAACTTTTGTAGCCCCCACTTGAAGATGCAGACCTCCTATTTCACTCCTTCCCGATACCATTACTCAAACGAAATCAGATCCTTGCCGCTGATGAGATCGAGCGTAGGGATAAAGAAGTCCTCGACGGCCTTGTGAAAACCGGCTTTACCGTCGACAAAGGCCCCGACAACTCCGGACTCTTCATGAAATACCTTGAGCGTGGCGGTGGTGAGTGATATCCCTCTTTCCACTCTATACATGAGAATCAATCAGCACGTCTCGCACGGGCTATAGAACCTCACACGCAGTTGCTCAACGACTCTATTCTAACACACTAAGGCTATTATATCGATGTCGGCGCCTCCAATCTCATTGCAACTGGTGCTATCAAGCTCCAAAAAATCGAAAACATCATCGAAATTCTCCCCGATGGCATCAAATTCGATAGTGTAACCCTGCCCGCAGATGAAATCGTATTTGCAACTGGGTATGGGAACATGGTGACGACGGCGAGGAAAATTCTCGGAGAGAAAGTCTTGCAGAGAGTCGAAGATGTTTGGGGATTTAACGAGAACGACGAAATGAAAGGAATCTGGAGACAGGCAAGGAAAGGGTTGTGGTTTATGGGTGGAAGTTTGGCATTGGCGAGGTGGTATTCGAGGGGAGTTGCATTGGGGGTTGGCGCGGTTGAGCAGGGTTTGATGGAGTAAAATCGAGACAATACCAATGCGCGGTAGGCGGTGTAAGTAGTGATTGATGGCATTTGACATTTGCCATATTGTTTCTACTCGTTCCGTCTCACCATAGTCAAACAACCCATGTGATGGCTACTGTAGGTTAAAGTTCACGTCATTTACCATCACTCACCCAATTACTACTTCAGCTTCAACCACTATCAAATCACCCACCACAAACACCATCAAACTCTTCAAAAATCGAAAATAATTAATTCAATCCCGAAGTGGAGGTCGCTTAGGCAGTACCGTTACGACTGTAATCATTGCATTAGGAATCTCGAAGGTCCAACTGCCGAAAGCTCTTGGAGACTATCATCGCATTAGTGGTGCTCCCATCGAGGTCGTAGACGGATATTAACCTAAAAGGATTTCAGTTATCAGGTCGGAAAAGAGAGTGGGGTATACACTGAGATGACCTACTTTACAGTAACGGTTGCCTTGGCTATTTCGTAGGCGAATGCGATAAAGAAGACCTTGATGATTGGACTACGTCATAAGGCTTTCAGCTGCTAATTGCCCCTCAAGTCTAGAGCCTGCTATTTATTTGTTTCTAATACTGTAATCTTGAATCGATGATGATAGTATCTCTTGATCAATACTCGGTGATGAGCAGAATGGTAGCGTTGTCTTAACTACTTAGTCTGGACTCTGGTTGCAATTTCGAATTTCACCGGTCCGCTGTAAACGGGAATACATCAATTTCCAGAACTCAAAACTGTGCGCCGTCATTTCAAATTGAGAAGTAAGCTTCTAACTGGTGTTCTTATTGAAATCTTTCGGTCTCTTTAATTGAATGTCTTTCATCTTCTAAACCTACGATCTCCGCTATAACATAACTATTACTTACAATAATGGATGAGATTCAGACAACGGCCTCAAACGACTGGGTTTGTATCTGAATGAGACTAAACTGGCGATTTTTGGCAATCAGACCGAGGCTAAATAGTGCTTGCTACTATAACGACAACACCGCGACACCGGATCATTTTTTGACTTGGGAAGTGATTTATTTCGTCAAAGTTAGGTTAGTGATCGTGGTAATTTGTTTCGGGCAGTTGAATTCGGGAGGGAGGAGGGCGGGCAGAGTATACAAAACCGCATTGTATTCTGAAAGTTTAATACCACTCGTCCAATAGCGTACCAGGAATTTCCCTGTCTCTTCAATCGTATCTCGTAACCCACGGTCCCCACTATTGTATGAAGGTGATAGTTCACAGTCTTCGTCCAACAACGTGTGGACCGAATACTTTATAACGTCGTTTGCCTAGCTACTGTTTGCTGCCCCGAACATATCCCACCTATGTTCGCGCCTCCGGGAGTTGAAGCGATAGTGATAATGATTAAGTGTGCTGGGCAAAACAAAAATTCACGTCGAGAGAAACAGGTAGATGATTTCATCTCCTGCTCAAACAAAATCCCAAAATCATTCCTCCCTACTACATAGCAATGCTAGCTCGTACCGAAGCTGCAAGATTTCACTTTCACATCCTAGGCAGGGGAGCGGACAGGTCTTTCACCAAATCACTCGCTTAACGAGTGACATCGTATGTTCTTTTTGCAGTAGGAAAGATGAATAGCCCCTACCGCCAGGCTCAATCACCATTCAGAGCACCCATTCAACTCAATTTCGCGTATCCCACAGTTTTAGCTCCTCAAGATGCACCACACACTTCGTCTCTCAGACTCCTGATCTTCATCACACGCATTTTCCGCAACTTTCGTGATATTCATCAGCTACACTTTCGTCTCTCTGCTCATCACAAGTACTATCAACTTCGTAGTACACACACGCATTCACACGTCTCACTCCTCTTTATCACAAGTATTCTCTACTTCATTATACAGACACAGCCACACGTTCCACCCCTCTCTACCATCACAAGTATTCTCTACTTCGTGATACGCGTTTCTGAAAGATTGGCAGCACTTTTCGTCGCTCTTCTTCATCACACGAATCATCAATAGCTTCGTGAATCACATTACGCGACATTTTTCTCATATCTATCCCAATACACCATCGTTGCACATCAGTACGCTTTCGTGTCGAAAAAATCGAGTAAGTCATTATCAAATCGAAGTAATCACGTACAATTGACTAACCCCTCTAGCCGTTTGAAATCCTATCGACGCCGGAGAACTTCTCAACCCGCATCACCACAAATAAATATATCACCATCGACCCTACCTCATTCACCACCAACCCCACCTAAAACACCACCATGCTTCCTTTGAAGCGCCCTGCTACCGACAGTGCGGACATCCCCGCAACGAAGCGGCTAAAGCTTTCGAGCACTGCAGTTGTGAAAAAACAATCTCAAACACGCAAGATCTTTGCGCAGAAACATAAGATCAGAAAGCTTTGGCTGCTAGGAGTACCAATACACTCTTGTATAATAGTTCTGAAGATATGGATATTGATCCACAACCTCAACCTATCAAGAAGGAACAACTTAAGACCTCATCCGATAAGATTCGCAAAGCCCTCGCTTTGAAGGATACCAACAAGAAGATATTGCAGCAGATGAAAGCAAGGAGAAGAAAGTCGCCAACAAAGGCGCCAAAACATATCATACTCACGCCGCAGAAGGTTACGGCACTGAGTCGACGACATGTGAAAAGGGTTGTTGGGATGAGAGTTATTCCCAAGAACGTGAATAAAGAGAACTTCCAGACTCTTAAGGTAGATAAGTACGAAGAGACCGAAGCATACCATTTTGATAAGAAAGATGGTGCTCCATTAAAGGAATGTTTGGAACCTTATAGCTGTGAAGTAGCTGCTGAAGAGCTATCTGGCAAGATTTTGGTTGAGAACCATACTTTGGAGATACAAATTATGAACAATAAAGAGGAGATTGTTGAGGAAGAATCTTCTGGTGAGGACGACGATGGAGGTGATATTGTCCAAGAGACCATAGTGGAGGGTTCTCACATCGAAACAGCTGTTGCTGAAGAAGAATCATTCGGTAGAAATAATAATGATGCTGCCCAAGAGGTTATGATGGAAGATACTCACGTCGAAGCAACTATTACCGAAGAAGAATCATCCGATGAGGATGAAAAGGACAACGTCCTAGATCAAGATACTAGCGATACCATCCATCTTACTGTACATGTTGAGGGGCAATCATCCGAAAGGGGCGATGAGGATGAAGAGGACAACGTCTTAGATGAAGTTAAGGATACTAGCGACATCATCGATCTCACTATTGAGGAACAACCATCCAAAGGGAATAACGACAAAGTTTTCATACCCGAAGCTCCGTTCAGCACTTCAGAAGGTGCACTTTCATTGGAAGACCAAGTTGACCTCCTTTTCGCCGCCGTCTCCTCCGTCGATTTTCCCACCATCGATCTTCCCACTACTGATACTTCCGGCATCGATACTTCGTCTACCGATGCTTGCTCTACTAATGCCTCATCCACCGAACCTTCCACCACACCAATGAGTCTAAACAAACATGTCCTTAAGAAAGCTGGTGATACTGGATACATTATAGATTTTAGTGCTGAGGAATCATCTAACAACAGTGACGTTTCTATTCCCAAAGCAGAAGATGAAGACGACGTATATCTCGCTGCAGATGAACGATCCAATAATGATGGTGGTTCCACTCCCGAAGCAGAAGATGAAGACGACATTGATCTCCTTTGCGCTGCCGTCAATGCCTCATCTCCCGATCCTTCCAACATGAGTGTCGAAGACTACGCTGCCCTCCTCGAAAACGCGTGCTCCCTTCCGGACGATAACCCACCACCACAGACACGAATTCCTGGTCTGGGTAGTCTCAATGATACTTCATCTGGCTCTGGTTCCCCATCCTCTTATTACGACTACCGTCGCATTCCCGATGACGATGATGATTCCTATGAACCTTCTGAAATATTCGATATTCCCAAACTGGATTATGATACCTCCAAAGTTCCTGGTCGTAACTGGAGTTTTGGCCTCGCGTTGTCGAATGCGCGTATTGAACGTCTTTGCCGGGAAAGAGGTATCACCAATCTTAAGACAACCAGTCCCAAGACACCGCCGTCCCGAAAAGATCGCACAATCCCAAGCAGAGGGCAGTTGTTCCCCCGGGCTCCAGGCTCAGAGTTTCGTGAAGGATTATTTCAACAAGATAGGGTTTTATTAGGGATAGACAGGCATTTGTGGCAGTGGGGCCGTATCGAACCATGGCAGTGGTTGGACTACGGCCTCCGCCACTACCGACACCTAGGGTGGAGGTCGCAAGGGTACTACCCGAGTGACCTCCGCCTCGGGGTCGGTATAAATGATATTTCCGAGGGGGAGGAAGAAGAAGAGGAAGAGGAGGAAGAGGGAGAAGTAAATGATGACGATGAGGAAGTGGAGGATATTTGGAACCCCTACATTCCCCAGGAATACAGGGACCTAGGGGATTTATAGGGGTTCCAAACGGGGAAGGAGGGAATGTGGGGTTTGGTGGTAGTGATGGTGGTCAGGGGTTTTTGTAACTACTAAGTTATTTCTATCTAAAAAAAAACTAACACTGCCTATTGTGCATAAATTCAGAGCAATCGAGTCTTGTCCTGTCATTAATAAGTACGTAGAGAGAGATTGATCTTGCCATGATATTTGAGTACTGGTAGTTAGCTATCATCAAAATTCACGGATCAAAGGTAACTAATTGACGAACAGACAAAGTGAACAGGACTCGATTATTGCTATGTTCTATCTTGTCAATGATGTGTTTGATTCTGTGCGCAGCATGTGTGCTGGGCACTCGAGGTTCGGGGGAGGAAGGCAAGCAGTACTGAGACTGGGTCTTTCTGTCCAGGATAGCGGCAATTACCTCGCCCTTATCTCTGCTTTCGACGAGCTGCAAAAATCAACAACCTGCTGTAATTAAGGGACGTTAGGAAAGGTGGATGACGAGTAGGTCACGTGCACGTAAAGACGGGTGCCAAATGCCACACCCCCAAGTTTCTCCTGTGTTCACGTCTTCATAACTCCCCCACTCCCTCACCTCTCCATCTATTGTTCGGTCGATCACCTTCGCAAAGTCAACCTTAAAGCTTCCGAGAATCCAACACTGGGCGATCTGTGCATTTTAAGTTGCACCTGCTGCTGCGACGCGACACCTACTAAACAAAACATGTCGACCAAGCATTGAGATAATTGTGATCTTCGGTTTGTCTTTTCATACTTGTGCTCAGGCCCCACTTCAAGTTCGCCCAATTAACATAACCTCTCACCACCTGCCTCCTCGTTTGGCGAAGTTGTAAGCAGCAACACTTTGTTTGCCGACGCTACCAGATTTCGACAGGCAACTGGGATGATACTCAGCCTACTACATGCACAGTTAAAGCCTGCATTCTACTCAGTAGAGCACTTTCTGCAAGCTCGTCTGCCCCTTCGGTAAGAACACAACAGCCACCCCCAATATGTTTGAAGATAGCACGCTGAGTTTAGCGGACACTGCAGCGCTGAGAGCGATATGCCTACCGCTCTTACTACGTGTGCGCGGGCGCTTCTTCTCTCAGCTACTAAACGCGAGGTCGAGTAGATATCCGGCATTCGGGTGCTAGTGATGCATGTCATTCGTGCATTGGCATATGGAAGCTTACTGGCCTTACGTTAATGAAACTGACAACGGAGACCGAGAGTTAAAGTTTACATATGACAAAAGTCTCATCTGACTAGGGGAAGACGACTTATTCCACGATGGGAGAATTTCGTTTGCGATCGATAAGCACTTATAGTAGTGGTAGCGCGTCTAGCCAGGAGTGGTTGGACTATGGCTCTCGGTGCTAGCGATACCTGAGATGGAGGTCGTATATGTACCGCCCTAGTGACCTCTGCCTCGGGGCCGGAGTTTAAGGAATGATTGTTTTACAATGTCCGTATACCGTTCGGAATTGACAGGTACCTGTGGCAGTGGGGCCGTGTCTAACTATTGGAGTAGTTGGACTTTTTTGTTTGTTTTAATCATACTGTATTCACTCTATCTAGAGTGTAACAGGAACGTTTGGGTTGCACTATGGCCCCCGCCACTACCGGCACCTGAGAATTGATGATTTCAACTATATATCATCAAACGAGGAGGATGAGGATGAGGAAGACAAATCACACGTCTCCGAGTAAGGGCCAGAATATAGGGAGGGAACGAAGACAGGATTACACTTGAAATCTATAGGCACCTGTGGTAATGGGGCCGAGTCCAACCATGCCAGTGATTGGACTATGGTCCCCGCTACTATCGGTACCTGAGGCGGTTTCAAGCAACCTCTGCCTTGGGTCGGAATCGATGATGGCAGTGGAAACACCTCCAACCACAGCAGAGTGGTTAAACTATTAGGATGTCAGAGTCTCGTTCGAGGCCGACAAGCTCTTGCGGCAATGGAAAAGGGTGCACCCTAGAGAGTGTGCCACTATGGCCCAATGTGCTCTTGTTCCCTCAGGATCCCTGGGCAGAATTCAAGGAAGGATTATTCAAGGAGACCACTTGCATAAGCAGTTGATCATACATTCCCTAGTAGGGGACAGCTGTTCCCTCGGGTTCCAGGCACCGAGTTTCGCGAAGGGTTGTTTGAAGAAGATAGGGATTTATTGGGTATAGACAGGCATTTGTGGCAGTGGGGCCGTGTCCAATGGGAGTGATTGGACTGCAGCCCCCGCCACAGCTACTAACACCTGAGGCAGAGGTCGCAACGGTACGACCTCTGCTTCGGGTCGACATCGATGATTTTGACTACATCTCGGATGATGATGAGGAAGAGTAAGAAGATGATATGAGGATGAGGAGAAGGAGAAGGAGGATGTTTAGAACCCCTATGCAGCCTACGGGAGCCGGGTTTTGATTGGGTTTGGTGGGGGTTTTGGTGGTGGGTTTTGTACTCTACGTATGTACTTAGTACTTACTTAAGTAGCTACTAAGTTAAGTATCTTTTCCCTCCTAAGCAAGCCAACATCGTTTACTGTTCATCTTTCTGGATGGCTGAGTTCTGTCGTAAAATTAAGAAACATGTAGAGAGATTAATTTTGCCACGATATTCAAGTAATTATTCGCATTCATGGATTTAAAGGTAGTTGGTTAATATATAAAGTGAGCGGAACGTTCAAACCCTACTATTTTCTGTTTCTATTTTGTTAATGTGCTGATTTTGTGCATGTGTGAAGTTGCTCTCGTTCCCAAAATTTCTGTCGCGCGCAAGCTCGCACCTCCAAATGAGCTGGCGAGGTCAGCTAACGGCTGCTAGTTACGAGCACAGCTGGCAGTGTGGCGATTAGGGTTAATGTAAGAAGGCAAGAGGACTGGGCCTCAAGTTTCGATTCTGTAGCTGTCTTAAGGCCCAATAGAAGTCTTTCTGTCTAGGATAGCAACACTTCCCGTCCTTGCTTGTGCGTCCCGACTCCTCTCCCTGCCTGCGAGATCACTAACTTTAAGGGGCCCGTGTGACATCAGGAAGCGACGAGTGGTCACGTGAAGATGTGTGTGTCAAAGTCCAACCCACACCACTCCCGCACATAACTCCTCTCCCATAGTCTGTCATCCTGCTTTTATCGCTACCTCTCCCACTCACCTCAAAATCATCAAGATTTTCGCTCGCTTTTTGTATTTCCTCGCCGTGATCCCCCCCCCGCTTGGCCATGGCACCTTTCGCAAATCAAGTTAAAGCTTCTAAGAGTTTAATCGATGTCAGGCGATCTGTCGAGTCGAACCAGAAGATGTGCAACCCATTGCAGAAGACATGTCTACAATGTATTGGGGCAATTGAGATCTCCGGTTTATTTCTCATACTCCTCCTGTTCTGGTCCAGCTTGCTGACAGGAGTATCGATATCAATAGCTCAATCAGTATAACTTCTCGCAACCTGCCGCCTCAGTTAACGAGCGCTCGATAGCACAACTGCCGCCGTTTTCAACAATAGTTAAAGCCAGTTCTCTTTTCAACAGAGTACTTTCTGCCAGCAAAAGTATGAAAACAACAGCTACGCCAAAAGTGTTTGAAGACTGCGTGCTGTATTAAGACTTCGGTTTTACAAAAGTTTTAGCGAGCGCTGAGGGAAGTTTAGAAGCGATACAGCATTCAGTTGCTGGCAATACTTGCAAATGTCAATGAATTCGATCTTTAATATTGACAACTTTTGGTCTCGTTAGAAATAGGCGAAATCATCGACAAGAAAGCTAAGGCCAAGACGCCACTGCGTCCAAGAATCGCGGACCGTACATTCCCCAGTAGGGGACAGCTGTTCCCTTGGGCTCCAAGCCCAAAAAGTTACCGCGTCCAAAGGTTTCAAACCGTATAGCTCGCAGTAGATTACCTCGGGCTCCAGGCCCAAGACGCCATCCCGTCCAAATATCTTCGACCGAACAGTCCCTACTAGGAGACAACTGTTCTCTCAGGCCCTAGGACTCAAGTTTCGTGAAGGGTTATTTCAAAAATATAGGGTTGGATTGGGAATTGATAGGCAGTGGGGTCGTATCCAACAATAGGCATGGTTGGACTAAGCCCTCCGCTACTACTGATACCTGGGGTCGGTATTGACGACTTCGACTACATTTCTGATGATGAGGAGGAAGAGGAGGGGGCATTCGTTGTACTCTCTACTGTTACTAATGTTTTCGTCTCAGTCTTGCCGTGCCGTGATACCCATCATTATTAATTGTTGTTGATGGTCTTTCCGATTTGGATCATGTACATATGTGTGCGTGTGCGTGTAATGGAGGTTAGGAGTTCACGAAGGAAGGTTAACGTTATTAAGACTGGGTCTTTCTGTGTACTTCTTAAAGGTAATTGTGATTATATCTTCTCAGGAACTAAGGGGTGGAATACACGACGTCCCAGGATCTTGGGAAGGGGCTGCAAAGTTGACGCTCAAATGTTTTCGTTCCACAACAAAATACGAGTGACCCATGATGAGTACTATCCCCGCCAAGCCGTCTCCTAATTCTCGCGCGACGCGCTTCTCCACTGAGCCGCAACACCATCGCGAACTCCCTCCGTCCAAATAACTCATCAAAACACGTGCACTCATTTCCAGCGGACCCACCATGCCGCCCTTCCGCGATGACCACATTCTCGTACCTCTTTTTCCCTCTGGCCCTTCCCCTCCCTCGCTAACAACCGCAGATAATCGCGCCCGGTTCGCAAACTACCCTTGCGCAGCTCGGACTCCCGGAATCCTTCACCCCTCCCAAGCTGCGCATCCCCTCGCGCATGTTCCCCAGCCTCGAAGAGGGAACCTGGACATTCACCAAGATCCGCGAAGCTCGCGACGGCGAAAAGGAAGATCTGATCGCTCAGGCGAAGGGGCTGCGTGCGGCAGAGGCTGCGGCGGCGGCGGCTGCGGAAGAGGAGGATGCGGAAGACGATGGCGAAGAGGATGATGATACGGAAGAAGGGGAGGTGAAGGAGGGATCTGGTAGCGCTACTGCTGCGACGCCGGAAAAGAAGGAGAAGATACCTACTGACGAACTGACCCCCAAGACCATCGACATAGAGGAGGTGGATGATATGGATGAGGATCTGGTAGGGGATGGAGTCTACGTTGAGGATGAAGATGATGAGGAGGGCGCTGTATGGTGCATCAAGGAAGGGAAGGTGGTAGATTGGGGTTGCTTCTTTGCATTATTGTACTTTCCCCCGCTTCTCTCACGATATGCGCTAACTAGCTGCCAGAACCTACGTCCACGAAATGATCAACCCGACCTTCCACACTCCGATACTCCTCGTTCACCCGCCGGAGTTCACACTGCAGGACAAGCAGCAGCTGACACAATTCGTATTCGAGAAGCTCAAGACACCCGGTTTTGCGCTGATGGACAGCGCCGTTACAGCGCTGTGGGCCTATGGTCTCCCCACATCTACGGTAATCGATGTTGGCTTCGAAAAAACCGATATCACCCCAATCAGCGACTTTGTGATCCAAGAGCGCGCGCGGAAGACAGTGCACGACTGCGGCGGCGAAACGATGACAAAGCACCTCGCTGTGCTCCTCCCGGATCTCAAGCCTGAAGACGTCGAAGCTCTCAAGAAATCCCCCGTCTGCGAGATCCTCCCGTTTGGCACCCCAATACCCGGCAGCGAGGTCGACCCTGTCGCCATCCGCGTGCCGCACATCGCCGCACTCACAGCGCAAAACGAAGAGCGTGATGCGCTAATCAGCGAAGAAGAGGGCACAGTGAACGTTGCCGCAATCGTCGCATCCGGAAAAACCCATGAGTTCCTTGCAAAGCGCGAGCAGGTGCGGCGCGGGGAGGCAGAACGGCGTCTCCCCAACCGCGAGCGAGAAACAAACACATTCTGGGTAATTGACAAGAAGCGGCCAGGGGAAGAAGACGAGCCTGCATTCACCGCCTCTGCGCTCTCCTCTCCCGTCCTCACAAAAGCCCCCGACCTCCCCCTCACCTCCCCAACCACCGCCGAAGACTCGCAGAAAAAGCAGCAAGCCCTCTCGCGGCTCGCACAGGAAAAGAAAGCACGCGCAGAGGGAATAATTCTTCACGACGACGAAATCTGGCGCGAGCTTATGGTGGGGACCGAACGGTTCCGTTCCGCGGACTGCGGGATCCTCACCCGCATCGCCGACGGCCTCTACGACTGCATCTCCCGCGTTGAAGACGTTGCAAAACGAGCAGACCTCTGGGACTCCCTCATTATTGTTGGGGACGGTGCTAAAGTCCGCGGGTTCAAAGACGCACTTCTACAAGCCATCTGCGCAAAATACCTAATTCCCCCCTCCTCGGGAACCATCTTCTCCTCGGAGCTTCCCACGCCTACTGCAACCGGCGCTAGCACCCCAATGCACAGCCAAGCTACCGCGGGAGGACCAAACCCACTGCTTGTAGCCGCGACAACGCACCAGCACCATATGCAGCACTACGCGGAACGCCACAGTAGTCATGGGCAGACGCCGCTGAGTATTCGTGTTGCCAAGATGCCCGAGTATTTTCCAGAGTGGAAGGAGGTTGGGTTCGATGAGGCAGGGTTTTTGGGGGCGCAGGTGGCGGCGAAGGTTGTGTTTGTGGTAGATCAGGGTGCGAATAGGGGGTTTATGAGTAGAGTTGAATATAATGAGTTGGGACCGGAGGGAGTGGCGGAGGTGTTTATGTAAAGAGGAGGAGGGGTGTACTTTTAAGGTGGATGGAGGGAGGATGGGGGAAGTTGTTGGGATTGCGTTGCAATAGATGTGGCTTTTGTTTTGTTTCCGCTATTTTGTGCGGCTGCGAGTGATTAGACCATTAAGCATATCACTTTGAGTGCCAGCGACTGACCGTAGGAGCAATCTCTATTGACTACCCCTCGATCTTCTTGTTCATGCAAGCTCTGACCGTACCAAGTTAATCTCTCTTGTGATGGCCGACAGCATGCACGTTCATTACTGCGCTCTGTACCTTTTCCCTACACTAGGTAAAGAGAACAAAAGAATGAACGGCACAGGTTTCGATACCGGAGTTTACAGCACCTGGTGTTTATCCCTTATGTATACACTTACTTTTCTTCAATCCTTATCCTTTTGCCACTATGGCGATCCTACCATGTTGGAGATAATAAGGCAGCGAGTGATATCAAAGCATACTGCGTGGGCTCCCATCACCGGTACTGCTGTGAGCACCCAAGTCTTCTCCTTCTAGTTCTAAACATGGCGACCCCGCTGCCGAAAAAATCTTTACAAATGTTTGTCACTCAATTACATGTCTTTCTAGCAAGGCTAAGTAATAATTCTTATATATTAGATGTGAACCCCTTACTGCAAACTGTAAATCTTGGCGTTTTGGGGGACTCTGTGTACAACTGATTTAATTATGGATTTATGACTATGGATTGATCATGATTTAGTGGCCGTCGAAATACCTACTCATATTTATCGCGTATCCGCTCGAGGAACCAATTATGAGTAGGTACTATATGATATGCGACACGACCAACCCCAGAGATGTCTCCTCGCTTCAGTTCTGGTGCGCGGGAAGAGTTGCCTTTTCCAAGTTACGCTGGCGCCATCAGGGACCTACTCTCCCTCGCCGCTTCTGTTGCCGACATCTCATGCATACGGCCTTATTAGGGGCGTGGGCGCTGGAAGCGCCCAAACCTAACAAGCCGCTAGCGGGGCACCTTGTACCTACACTCCCGCCTCCCTGCTTCTAGCTCTCACATCTATCCAACTTTGAGCTCAATTAACTCCATGAGTTTTACTTTGACCAGGATATTGTTTATATATGAAATGTAGTTAACAAGATGCTCTTTCACTTGCTTGTCTCCTCTTTTAGTTTCCTCTAATATTCAAGGAGTTGTTGTAGATCAAGTACAGTGGCTTAGAATATACTAATACCGCTAATGCTGCTAAGTACTGCTTAGCACTACTGGTATTTTGTGGCAGGTAAATTATTTCTATCTAATGCTTAGATACGTATTGTATACACTGGGAAAAATGACAATGCATGATGCGCAACTCATAGAGAAGCTGTTTCTGGGACAGAAATCGATAGTATATTTAACGTGTAGCACTATGAGGTTCTATAGACCTATACATTGGCTAGATTACTATGATACACATTCGATTATGTGTGCTTGATACTATACATCATGCTGCATACAACAAATTTGAAACGAAGCTGCCAAATGCACTTGATTTTATACTACCAAGTACTCTCTGAAATGAACTCGATGGTAGACACCCAGCCTGCTTGACTGTATGCTTTCAAGTAAGCTCTCAAGACACTGCCAAGTATACCTCCGAGTATACTCCCAAGTATTCCTCCAAGTACGCTCTCAAGTACACCTCCTTCTTGTTCTCAAGTTTACTCCCAGGTATGCTCACAAGCACACTCCCAAGCATACTCTCAAGTATGCTCTCAAGTATGCTCTCATTGCACAAGATAGCACACTCCCAGTCTACTTGACTATACGCTCCCAAGTAAGCTTTCAAGACACTTCCAAGTACTCCTCTGAGTACACTCCCAAGTACATCTTCTCGCTCTCAAGTACACTGCCAAGTTTGCTCTCAAGTATACTCCCGAGTATGCTCTCAAGTATGCTCCCAATTGTACTCGATTGCACACTCCCACCCTGCTTGAGTGTATACTCCAAGTAAGCTCTCAAGATACTTCCAAGTACACCTCTGAGTATGCTCCCAAGTATACCCAGAGTATATTCCCAAGTATACCTCCTCCTCGCTCTCAAGTACACTTCACCTGGAAAAATGACCTTACGCGACGCGTAACTCATAGAGAAGCTGTTTTTGGGACGGTAATTCATAGCATTTGACGCGTGGCACTATGAGGTCCTATGGACCTACGCGTTGACTAGATTACTATGATACGCATGGGATTTTGTGCGCTGGATACTATACATCACGCTGCATACATCAAACTTGAAAGCAAGCTGCCAGATGCACTTCATTGCACGCTCCTAAGTACGCTCTGAAGTACACTACTGATTGCACTCGATTGCACACTCCCAGCCTGCTTGACTGTACGCTCCCAATTGCTCTCGATGGCACACTCCCAGCCTGCTTGACTTACGCTCTCAAGTAAGCTCTCAAGACGCTCCCAAGTACACTCCGAGTACGCTCCCAAGTACACCTCCGAGTACGTTCTCAAGTACACTCCCGGGCATGCTCTCAAGGACGCTCCCAATTGCACTCGATGGCACACTCCCAGCCTGCTTGACTGTACGCTCCCAAGTAAGCTCTCAAGACGCTCTCAAGCACACTCCCGAGCACGCTCTCAAGTACACTCCCAATTGCTCTCGATGGCACACTCCCAGCCTGCTTGACTGTACGCTCCCAAGTAAGCTCTCAAGACGCTCCTAAGTACACTCCGAGTACACTCCCAAGTACACCTCCGAGTTCGTTCTCAAGTACACTCCCGAGCATGCTCTCAAGGACACTCCTAATTGCACTCGATGGCACACTCCCAGCCTGCTTGACTGTACGCTCCCAAGTAAGCTCTCAAGACGCTCTCAAGTACACTCCCAATTGCACTCGATGACACACTCCCAGCCTACTTGGCTCTACGCTCCCAAATACACTCTCAAGAGGCAAGACACTCCCAATCTCACTTGACTATATGCTCCCATGTATGCTCCTGCGTGCTCGATCCAGAGACTTGCTGAGTTGCAGGCGCCAGGCACCGGGAGGCGTGAGGCAGGTGGCGGGTGGCGGGTGGCGGGTGGCGGGCGGCGTATGCTGGCCGAAATCATGACGTCGGTCAATATCATAGTCTGAACCTTATCTTTAGCACGGCCACCGCGACGAGATCTCACGATGCCTCACGGTCATGGTGTTGACAATTGCAGCCTTAGATTCTGCAGGAAAGGTAGACAATTGGATCTTGGGAGAGCAGATCTCTGACTTAGATTTTCCAGCAGAATCTGCTGCCCGCTTCCCATCGATTGTGGGCGTATGTGTGCGCACTTGGTCCGGGGCTGATGGTGATGATGGTGATGGTGATGGTGATGGTACCGAAAGCACTTAGTCAAGTAGGTTGGCTACGTCAATGTCAATGTCAAAGCTTCAACAGACTTAAGCCTTCTATTGGCCAAAGCTTCCACAAACTCAGAGTTCAATGGGCCCAAAGATTCCTGTGGAAACGCTTCTCCTGCCGAAACGCGGCTCTCAAGCGCGGCTCTGAAGCAGGCTCTGAAGCAGGCTCTCAAGTAGGCTTTCAATCAGGCTCTCAATCAGGCTCTCAATCAGGCTCTCAAGCGGGCTCTGAAGCGGCCACTCAAGATGCTCTCAATGAGTGTGTCAGCACCAGCGAAGCCTTTCGGCAGTCAAGACTGGCTGAGGTTTTATCGACTGCCAGCCATATATAGTCCCATAGTCCCACGCGCAGATGTCTATGAACCGACTATAGATGACTATAGACTGCGCGTCGCGCAGGGGTCCACGGGAAGCTTGCTATGAGCTGCGCGTGTGCGCGTAGCGCAGTCTATAGTCGATTTGCACTTTTGCCGATGCTACCCAAACTCAAAAGTAGATAAGAATAACACAAACCCAAAGGAAAAACATATATAGGCTTTCACTCCTTGCGCATCTACTTTTTCATACCTCCCTCCGTATCTGCCTTCTATTTCCCATGGCCACTTTTGTTTTGTTTTAATCATACTGTATTCACTCTACTTAGAGTATGACAGCCCCTTAGTCCCCTCCGCCTCCGGGCTGGCCGGCTAGATGGCGGAGCTCCACTCCTACTACCCGTCGTCCCCTTCTGACAAAAGAAAGAAAGCATCCAAAAGTGGCAGATATATAATACAAAGGAAAAGGGATGAAATCAAGGAGAGCCCGCCGGCCCTTACTCCTCCGCCCGTTGCCCGCCGGCTCTTGCTCCTCCGCTCGTTTTGGGCGGGAACTTCCCGACACCAGTGGCCGCCAGGAAGTCCATCACCGCTTGGTCGCATTTCTCTATGGAGAGCAGCTCAGAGACTTTCACGTGTCGGCATCTGCCCGCTCTCCATCCCGTTGCCTTCCCCACCTTCTTCCAGAGCGTTCTCTGCTGGTCTCTCCATCGGCTGCAGTGGCGGAAGAGATGCTCCCGCGTCTGGGCTACCGTCCTGCCTCCGCCGCCGCACCACCAGCACTTGTCGTCGTCTCGGTGTCCGAACTGTTTTAGGTACGTCCCCACTGGCGCGTGTCCGGACTTCAGTCGGTAGAACCTGGCTGCCAGAGGCTTCACACTGTTCATTGGGATGGGTCTCTTGTTTCCAGCTTTGCCTTTCAGTCTATAGCCGTGGTGCTTACTGCATTTGTCGGCCTCCCACTCAGCCTTCGCCGCCGTCTTTGCTTCTGAGATTCATCTGGTCCTGTTCGCCGCCGAGGTGTATATTCGTTCTCGTACTGTGCCTGCTCTGCGGCCCTCTCTCGCTAGATTCGCTTGGCGATCTGCTTCCTCATTTCCGGGGATGCCAGAGTGTCCTGGGACCCAGTGGATTTCTGTCTCTATGCCGGCTTCGCGGAGATTCCTTGCGCATTGGCTAATCCACCTGGCTAGGTGTTGCCCTGGTCCAGGTTCCAGGTGCTCCGTTCGTCGAATGGCTGCTTGCGAGTCGCTGAAGACGGCTACCTTCGTTACTCCGTGTGTCTGCTCCCATGGCCACTTACGAAGTATGAGATGTTGCCAAGCAAAGTATCCAATGGAACTATTGCCTCACGCATCGCTTATACAGCTGCTGCAATTTGTGCCTGAGCCTCTGTAAACAACTCAGGATCTTTGTTCACTGCTTGTCAGAAGATGGGTACGGCTTTGTTCCCCATCATTCTCTCTTAGTGTGCCAACATCCTTGCTTCATGGTCCAAAATTCTCTTGCAGTCTGGATCGAGGCTGAGCCAATCTAGAGAGCAGCTCACCTATTCTTCATTGTCGGTATCGTTGTCGGAACTGCTACCTTTGCTGCTGGGAGTGGAAGGCCAATCGGGCTTTTGGGTACCCTTCTGCTTGGGATCGGTAGACTTCTCTGGGGTTGTACCGACCTCCTTTTCAGCAGGAGTTGGTGGGGTCGTACTAGCCTCTTTTTCAGCGGAATTTGGTGAGGTCTTACCAGCCTCTTTTTCAGCGGAATTGGGGGTGGCAGTCTTTGCGGAGTTGGTGGCAGCTTCATTGACTGAGGTGGGCATGACCTGTTTTTCAGTAGTGATGGTGGTCTTTTCAGCAGTGGTGTTATCAGGGGTGGTAGTGCCGGCTCTATCTTCAGGTTTATCCTCGGCCAGATCCATCATCAGCTCTCCAACATTACTCTTATCATTTTCGTTTTCCTTTTCCGTTTCCTTAGTTGGTGGGGTTGGCAGTGAAAACATCTTGCTCTTTTTGGAGGATGGAGGTGGTCCTGATGGTGAGATGGTATGAAGTCAATTGGTGTAGTCGTGGTCATCCATGGCAAGATAATAAGTAAGAGGCATTAATAGCCCCCTGTACCATTTAAAGCCCATGGCTTTGTAGTCAATTCCTTCTACCAGTCGAGGGTAACCATTATCTAACAACTTTTTAGCTTCCTGGAAGTCTCCAGAAATATACCACTTGTTGGCCTTTGACTTCTGGCTTAACTTGATGAGGCAGTTAACATATGTACGGTTGAGGCATCTCTTTGCCAACTCAGGTTCTCTGGATGTTTGGCTGGCAATCGCTGTTAATCGCAGCCACTTCTCACTTCCGTTGAAATCGTCTAGGATTTCCTGGAGTTCGGGATAGTGCTGCCACAGGCCTCCCAGCTTCTTCGTTGCTCATGTCTTCCTCTTCTGGGCGTAGTGGTGCTGTTTGATCCACAAATGGCGTGGATGGCCATTCCCCACAACATGCTAACAGCAGCACTTAAATCCTAATTCGATGTCTGTCTAACCGCTACAGATAATTTCACAAGTAGTACTCTGTTGAAGAGTGATTTTCACTAAACTTCCTGCTCTCGGATATAGGTTACTGTGTAGAAATCATATACAGCTTCCCGGCTCTACCACATGTAGTGCGACCAGGCAGACCAAACGATGTATTCCCAATCTGTACATATTGTGTCTCTAGATGTGCACTCGTACTCTCAATCTCATGTGCAGGAGGGTCTCAGGGGTCTTTGTTCCGGCGGCCCACCCGCGATCCACAAGGCTTTCATGCACTGTAGAGTACATAGCCATGTCAATATGTATGTACAACTCTTTGCTAAAGGCTGCGTGACGCGCTAGGTCATTCGCCTTTGAACACATACAATGCTCACCTCACAGTATTCGTAGTCACCGCATAGAGAAAACCTGTGTTGTCTGTGTAGTAACATAGTTAGACCATTGGAGGATCCTTGAGCGAGTAGTTAATTCGTGGATTCTAGTTCATCTATGGGGGCCTAGACCGTCTAGGTATGGACTAGACCATCCGTGAATGGACAGGAATAGATACTAGGCTTGCGCTTACTACTTTCTCTCGAGTTTATTATATTAACCAGCATACACTACCGTAGCCACCGTATTGTTAGATGCTCCGCCCCATCCATATCTTTCATTCCGTGTTGTGAATCAATTTAATCATGTCTCACTATTTGAGGAATTTGAGGAATTTGAGGACCAGGCTGGAACGCGGCGCCGGCTTCGATAGTTTCAGACTTTGTCGACCGAGTACGTTAGACACATGAAGCTGCACTCAGAAGCCTATTGATCACCACAAGCGTGTTCAAAATCGATATCAGAATCCTCCGATAAGCTAAGCCTTCAAGAAAACCCCACCAGTTCATCCATCGGATTTGGGTAGCTGCCAGTGTATAACTTGCACAGCCGCATGCCCCTCCCATGGCCGACTCAAATACCGGGTTAAATAATCCAGCATTTCCAAGAGTAGTAAATCTTTTCGATAGCTATAGCAGAATAACCTTATTTCTGTGCGCATTGACGCATTGACATACATAAGGAATTTGGCCGACGCGCACTCATGCGGCGGAGGATCTTGGGATAGATGATCGGGAGGGCAGTTGATACCTATACTCTACAAAAGGAGAGACCCGGATGTAGTAACTGAGACAAAGATAAGGTGGAAGAGGCTTAGTGGTCGTTCAGGTGCACTAGTGAGATAGCAACAACCGGCCCGTCTCACAAGGCTCCATGTGGGGGCCACGATCCTACTCTACATATATCATTATCTGCGGAATTCTCCTCTTAGAGTAAAATTTATGTATGCGCGTCTCAGACTCTCAGACTCTAGAGCTTCACCTTTACAACTATAGTTACACCTTCAGGAATCGCCAACAATTTATAGCTGTTAAGGCGGACCTATGCGGCACATCTTCCTTGAAGTTTACTCGAGTGCAGATACAGATATCAGAGAAGTGGGCGGTGCGGTGGGAACCAATCTCAAGGCTGGAGAGTGATAATGATCCTTATTTAGCCGGATAAGCATTTGAGATAGATAGGCATGCATGCGCAGTTCTCCAGATTTCATCAGCGCGCGCAAATTTGACTCATCTAAGTTATACACCTCATTCTGTGCAACATAAAACATGTATAAACAAGGCGTAGTCTTCCAAGCTTTCACTGATCAGGCAGATATATTATCGGTTTATAAGGAATCACAATGGATCACCCGGTTGTCGATGCAGAATTAGGTTTTAACGACACAAATCAACGTCGCCACAAAGCAATTCGAGCTCACATATTGGATAATTTTTTCCCTCCGCAGCTGAAACTACTGAAACGACAAGGGCTACAGGATATAGGCGAAGCATATCGGTCTGAAGGTTTCCCATATTTAGCTTATCTCTATGATCTATCGAAGAGTCATTTTGAGGTACATCCAAGCCCTAAACAATAATACAGCAGATATCTGAGCATGGGTAGCCCCTAAAGCATCTTTATGTTGAACCCCGCTATCCCAACCTTGTGAGAATCACAGTGTTAGATATATACGAAGACGCAACTAAGGAAACCTCCATTACGACAGGCGGGCATCTTAGACGGTTCGTGGGGGGTATTATTCCAAAACTAGTGCGGACCCGTTTCTACTTTGTGGAAGACCTATCAGCTGTGGTAATGGACGTTTTGGGACCACATCTGGCCTTAAACCCATTATTTTTTCTGGAACATATCTCAGATTCTAAGTACAACCCACTGCACAAATCAGCTCGAAAAATTCCATGGGAATTGGAGTATAAAGCACACGACTTTTCGTCATTTTCTTGGCCGCGACAAGCTACGATCGATAACAAACAGCCGGGAAAACCTGTCAACGTAGAACGAGAAGTGATGGAACTCCGGGATTCCGATGTAATTTATATGGGCAAAATGAGTTACATCTGGCTAGACCGTTTGGCTGAGGGACCCGAAACCTGTAAGAGCATCTCACTCCTCTGAGAATATTTAATACCACATGCTTATGGCAGTAAGGCATTTTCCTATTCGATACGGGAGAGGTACAGGGCTTAAAGTTTGGCTCAGGATTGCGGACCTTGCCACCATATCAAGCTTCTCGGCGTCCTGATGACACACAGAGTACATCCACTGCAACCCCTAGTAAGAAGCTGATTAAGACGATATTAACCATACCTGGGATCCAAAATATCGATAAATCAAAAACTGAACTCATCTTATTCAATTTGGCCATCGACGATTGGTTGTTGATTATATCATACTTAGAGCGATACTTAGGAATGATTGAATCGGAGCTTTTCGGGGACACGAAAGTGGGACAAATGATCCGATGGAAGAAATCTCTAGGAATTTTGCGGTATTTCCTGCCGCGGCTCGAAGAACTGAGTGGGAGAGTGGCGTCGACTGACGATGTCACCGCCCTCGACCTCGATATTGAGTACCTGCAAAGGCGCATTGAGAAAATAATATCACACATTATGTCATCCGTCACAATGCAAGAGAGTCAGCGAGCAATCAAGGAAACCGAAAGCGTGACTCAGTTAACCGAAATGGCATTCATCTTCATTCCGTTGAGTTACGTGGCCGCAGTCTTTGGAATGGGGATACCGGTAACCTTTTCCTTCACTTCGTGCATACTCAAGGTCTTCGCTAAGTAGTGCACTCAGGGCTGGTCAGAGTACTATAAGCCATACATGTGGGGGGTCACCTCAGTGGCAGCTCTCTGCGGAGTTTACCTATTGCGGGTAGTTGTTCGAAGCCGCCTGTATACACTCCTTAAGAGTACGCTTCATAATGTAGCGGCCGTGAACATGCCCGACGACTACCATATACCGACTGCGACGTTTTTGTTCAGATTTTGGCAACCATTTGCTGCGATTGCCTTGATCTCGATATTACCTTTTGTGTGGATTTATGCGACATTCAATTTTAGCATAAAAGCTTTTTTGTCAGTTCTGGTTGCTGTGGTCTCACTGGGGCTCATTTGTTATTGGATTCTAAAGTTTCGTAAACATTTGAAATATCAATGCCAAGTGTGACGATGCGTGGCCGTTATATCGTTATATATGTTCTTGTTCCCAAGGAGTCCTCTTTTCGAGTTTCGATCTATTGGTACATTCATACAATTGTACATAGCTTTATTAACCAGGTTTCCTTTCGCGTCTTTTTTTGTTGTTTGCAATTTAGATGTAGGAAGCTTTTATCAAAACCAGACTATGTTCTATTTATCTGTTGCATATATGGTTTATCTCCCTGACGTATGGCTTCAGTTGGGCTGATGCATAATCTCTTTAAGATGATGGTCATTCCAGACTCAGCTGGAGATGCCAGACTCAGCTGGAGATGCCAGCTCATCGGCAAAAGTGCAAATCGACTATAGGCTGCGCTACGCGCACAAGCGCACACGCGTAGCTCATAGCAAGCTTCCCGTGGACCCCTGCGCGACGCGCAGTCTATAGTCATCTATAGTCGATTCATAGAGATGTGCGCGGGGGCCTATGGAACTATATACGGCTGGCGGCCAGAGGTGGACCTATACCTGTCTTTACAGCCTGGCTGTTATACCGGTACTGAATCCGCTGGAGAGCCCGCTGGCGCTTGAGAGCCTGCTTGAGAGCCTACTTCGAAGCCTGCTTGATAGCCTGCTTGGAAGCCTGCTTCATAGCCTGCTTGAGAGCCTGCTTGAGAGAGCCACACTTTGGGAAGAGTAGAGTTTTCCACGGGAAGCTTTTGGCCGATGGCAAACTCTGAGTTTGTGGAAGCTTTGCCTAATAGAAGGCTCTAAGTCTGTGGAAGCTTTGGCTAATGGAAGGCTCTAAGTCTGTGGAAGCTTTGATGCTAACGTTGACGTAGCCAACCTACTTGTCTAAGTGCTTCTGATACTATGATCACCATCACCATCACCATCACCATCGCCAACATCACCATCCCCATAAGCCCCGGACCGAATGTGCACACATACGCCCAAAATCGGTGGGAAGCGGGCAGCAGATTCCGCTGGAAAATCTGAGTCAGAGATCTGCTCTCTCCAAGATCCAATTGTCTACCTTTCCTGCAGAATCTAACACTGCAATTGTCAACACCATGACCGTGAGGCATCGTGAGATCTCGTCGCGGTGGGCACGCTAAAGATAAGGTTCAGACTATGATATTGACCGACATCATGATTTCGGCCACCATACGCCACGCGCTATCGGCCACCAGCCACCGGCTACCCGCCTCCTGGTGCCTGGCTCCTGCAACTCAGCAAGTCTCTGGATCGAGCACCCAGGAGCATACATGGAAGCATATAGTCAAATGAGATCGGGGGTGTCGTGCCTCTTGAGAGTGTACTTGGGAGGGTAGAGCCAAGCAGGCTAGGAGTGTGCCATCGAGTGCAATTAGGAGCGTCAGTGAGAGCATGCCCGGGAGTGTACTTGAGAACGTACTCGGAGTGTACTTCGGAGCGTCTTGAGAGCTTACTTGAGAGCGTAAGTCAAGTAGGCTGGGAGTGTGCCATCGAGTGCAAGTGGGAGCGTCCTTGAGAGCATGCCCGGGAGTGTACATGAGAACGTACTCGGAGGTGTACTTGGGAGCGTACTCGGAGTATACTTGGGAGCGTCTTGAGAGGTTATTTGGGAGCATATAGTTATGCAGGCTGGGAGTGTGTCATCAAGTGCAATTGGGAGTGTATTTGAGAGTATGCTCGGGAGTATGCTTGAGAGCGTCTTGAGAGCTGACTTGGGAGCATACAGTCAAGCAGGCTGGGAGTGTGCCATCGAGTGCAATTGGGAGCGTCCTTGAGAGCATGCCCAGGAGTGTACTTGAAAACGTACTCGGAGTGTACTTGGGAGCGTCTTGAGAGCTTACTTGGGAGCGTATAGTCAAGCAGGCTGGGAGTGTGTCATCGAGTGCAATTGAGAGCGTCTTGAGAGCTTCCTTGGGAGCGCAAGTCAAGCAGGCTGGGAGTGTACAATCGAGTGCAATCAGGAGTGTACTTCAGAGCGTACTTGGGAGCGTGCAATGAAGTGTATTTGACAGTTTTATTGAATGCAGCATGATGTATAGTATCAAGCGCCCATAATCGCATGTGTATCATAGTAATCTAGTCAACTCGCAGGTCCATAGGACGTCATAGTGCCACGCGTCAAATATGCTATGGATTACCGGCCCAAAAACAGCTTCTCTATGAGTTACGCGTCGCGTAAGGTCATTTTTCCTGGTGTAATGGAGCTATCTCGTGGCAGTCTCGAAAGCAGAGTCTCATCGCCATGTCAACTCTCGAGGCCGAGTTCATCGCCTACTCGGAGGCCTCTAGAGAAGCGAAATGGTTACTCCAATTACAAAAGGATATTCACGGTTCTCAGAAAGACTCACCACCGCTGCCAATCAACTGCGACAATCAGGGTGCTCTCACCCTTATCACCACGGGAATCATCAAAGCTCGAACTAAACACATCGACGTTTGCTATCACAACAGTCGAGATCTGCACAGACGACGAATAGTCAACTACTCCTACGTACACACAGACGAAAATGTGGCAGATATACTCACGAAAGCACTTACTAAAGATAAGCATACGAAGTTCACGAAAGCAATGGGTTTATGGTAACAAGGAGGTCGATTTAAGGTTGGATTTAAGGTTGTCTTACTTTTCTTTTTGGAAATACGGATTTTCTTTGTTTATATGGATGGCCATCCTCAGGCTACGGTAGTACTCTTTCCCTGCTCACTTGCCACGCAGGGTTTTAAGGAGGCTACTATGGGAATCACAATTTGTTTGTTTGTTTTCTTGCTCCACGGAGCGTAGCAAGAGGGGGGAGTGTTGCATATATGGTTTATCTCCCTGACGTATGGCTTCAGTTGGGCTGATGCATAATCTCTTTAAGATGATGGTCATTCCAGACTCAGCTGGAGATGCCAGCTGAGTGCGCATGCATGCGTACAAGACATACAAGACATACTCCGAATACCGTATATAACTATAAGAGCACGAATGTACCTGTACTTAAGAATATAAGCTTCTAGCAATCAGTACATTTCAACATTATTGTTGCATAAATAGATCTCATACGGGCTGACTGGGCTGGCTCTCATACGGGCTGACGGGGCTGGCTCTCATACGGGCTGACGGGGCTGGCTCTCATACGGGCTGACGGGGCTGGCTCTGATACGGGCTGATGGAGATGGATCTGATACGGGCTGACGGAGCTCAGCCGTCTCTACATTTAGATCAGTACGTACGTGCTCGTACCATATATATATATGGCCTTGTGGCTCTCTTAGATAGAATCAAGCTTCTAGAAAAACACAGTATTTCAACAGGTTATGAGCCCGGATATCGCTACCATATAAAATCCTATTCTTACGATCTCTAAAGAACCCTAAACCTCAAAAGAACCCTAAACCTCGTCGCCGTAGCAACAGCTGCATAAACAGAACTAAAAACTCAACACCATCTCCACGATCTCACGATGTCTTCCTCCGAACCCGCCTTCAACAAGTCCAGGTGGGGCGACATTCCCAAGCTCACTCACACAAACTACGACGAATGGAAAGACGACATGATACTCGTCCTATCAGCCATGAGAACATACGCAATCGTCACTGGAGATGATCCTGAACCGCAGCCCCTGGACTTCGACCACGATGACAACTATGATGATTGGAAGGCTAAGGAAGCCGAAGCTGCGTCTATGATCAGACTTTCCTGTTCTCCCGAAGTACGGCGTATCGTCAAGGGAATGAGAAACCCTCGCGAGATGTGGAATACACTAGAAACCAGCCTGGACACCGCCGGATCTTATATCGGCAGACAGGACATCCTTCGCCAGTTCCGTGCTTGCCGACCCAAGGAGGACGAATCACTTAAAGCATACTTCACCAAGCTTAGTAACTACCGCACACAACTAGACCATACAGACGATGCAATCACTGATCGAGATTTCCGCACGCAAATATTCACATCATTGCCATCACAGTACGCGATGATATTAATGGTCCTAAAGCATAGAAGACCTTTGCCCACACCCGAAGAAGCCATGCATGACCTCCTAGAAGAAGAAACTACAACCGGCCTTACCAAGGAACTTGGAGATGCATCTACAGGGGCCGCCCTACTTTCCCAACGTGGCGGCTACCGTGGCCGAGGCCGAGGCCGAGGCCGTGGGCGTGGTGGACGCAGTGGGCGCGGTGGACGCGGTGGAAGCGGTGGAAGCGGAGATAGTCACGAGAGTAAGTGCACCTATTGCAAAATTGACAGCCATACTACAGATGCATGCAGAAAGCGGAAACGCGCTCAGGAGGGAGGAAACAGCGGAGGAAACGACGAGCGCATTTGCTACCAGTGCGGGCTCCCAGGTCACGTCAAAGTCGATTGCGTCTCCTACAAACGTATAAAAGAATGGTGGAGAGTGAAGAAAGCCACTGCTACAGCAGCTCTCGCTACGACCGGAGACTGCGATCCCTTCTGACTAACTGCTTGTGCTCTCGCCGCCGCCACCGCCGACGCCGCCGACGCCGCTCCGAAGTGGGTCATTGACTCCGGAGCGTCACACCACATGTGCAATGACCGCAGCACCTTCTCAACGTTCAAAAAGCTCTCACTTCCTATAGTAATCGAACTCGGAGACAAAAATTCAGTCACCGCCACGCATTATGGTTTCGTCGACATACAGGGCTATCAAATCGAAGCCCTCCGTACTCCTACTTTTCGACTTTCCCTTTTATCGATCAACCAATTGGATTTGGGCGGGCATACGACTATATTTCGGAACGGAAAATGCTCCATAACTTCGCCATCTTCCTGCACCCTCGCCGGAAAACTAATCAATGGCATATATATCATAGTCCCCGCGACCGCACTCCTATCATCGACTACCGAGAACGGGAGAAAGAGAAAGAGAGACAGCTCACTTCCAAGAGCTATAATCGCAGAACCTACAATCGAGCCTATAATCGCAGAACCTACAATCGAGCCTATAATCGCAGAACCTACAATCGAGCCTATAATCGCAGAACCCACAATCGAGCCTAAAATCGAACCTACAATCGAGTCAGCAAAAGCACCTATCGCAGCCAAAACTAAGTCCACTCGAAAGTCTCTTACAATCTCAGAGTCAAGACTATGGCACCGACGACTAGCCCATATGAATCCTACCACCATGAAATCTCTGATTGACGGATATACACACGATGACTCTATGTGCACAGTCTGCATCCAGGCCAAGCACAAGCAAAGGCTCATTAGAGTGCCAGTCAAGCGCACTACGAAGCCCTTTGAACTTGTACATTCGGATGTGTGCGGTCCCTTCTCTACACCGACCCTTGGAGACAATCGATACTATATACTATTCATCGACGACTACACGAGGTACACATCCGTATGGCTACTCCCAAATAAGAAAGCCGTGACCTGCACCTCCGCCTACCAGTCATTTCAGGCCCGAGTAGACTCAATGGGATACGAGATCAAGCGATTCCGGTGCGATAATGGACGGGGAGAATACGACAATAAGACCTTCCGATATGTCCTCGCGGCTCGTGGTACTACATACGAGCCATGCCCTCCATATGCCCATCATAAGAATGGTGTTGCAGAACGAATGATCCGTACAATCACTGAAAAGGCTCGGGCGATGATGATCGACTCCCAGGCTCCCATTCAGTTCTGGGGAGAAGCAGTCAATACCGCAGTCTATCTCCATCAGAGATCACCGAATGAAGGCCTGAAAAGAAAAAATGACCACGATGGCTATCAAGCACCGTACGAAACGCCATACGAGATGCTGCATGGATTTGGCAAACCGACGCACGATGCTGACGGCAACGAAATATCATATCAAGCCTCTCTTCACAACCTACGTCGATTCGGATGCTACGCCAGTAGACTCATTCCCGAAGTTCAACGCCGCCAGGGCAAGTTCGGCCCAAGGTCAAAACCCTGCATGATGGTAGGCTACACACACGATTCAAAGACATTGTGGAGGATATGGGATCCCGAATTCCAGAAGGTGAAAGCCCAATCAGAAGTCGTCTTTGACGAAGAAAGAAATGCACACATGTCGTGTCAGCATGGAAGCAATGAAATCGACATGTTTGGATTACCAGAAGATGAGGAATATGTCGATGAAAAAGATACCGGAGATGAGCCTCTCCGAGATAGTCAACCTACGCAGATAGGTAAGAGATCCACATCTCACATGCATGAAGCTCCTGACGAGGAAGCAGAAAACATCGCCCACAGCCGGCGCCTCCGCCGAGAGGATCAGACTGCCCAGCGTTCGGCAGCAGAAGCAGAAAACATCGCCCACAGCCGGCGCCTCCGCCGAGAGGATCAGACTGCCCAGCGTTCGGCAGCAGATGCAGAAAACATCGCCCACAGCCGGCGCCTCCGCCGAGAGGATCAGACTGCCCGGCGCTCGGCAGCAGCAATGAAGAAATCAAGCCAAGTACCGCCAGCAGCTCCAGCTCCGCTGATAGGGAGTCGTGTCACAAGAAGCCAAGGTAAAGCCTCCGCAGAAGCATTAACGGCATCCGAAGCCATTGGAGATCCATTCACCTACGCGGAAGCTATGGAAAGCCCTCAACGAGACCACTGGAAAAGAGCCATGGAAGAAGAAAGCACATCGATTCTGCTCAATAACACCTTCTCCGCCCTCAACTCCCGGGAAGCACGGCAACTGCAAGTTAAGCCGATTGGCTCTAAATGGGTTTATAAGACTAAACACAATCCTGACGGGTCCACACGGTACAAAGCACGGCTAGTCATAAAGGGATACGAGCAG
>Ga0307514_10000410_pt1 | contig 95682 bp, 96 predicted proteins | sample 16_EM_MG_FD_203088 | JGI IMG/M metagenome (GOLD analysis project Ga0307514, IMG submission 203088) | Populus trichocarpa ectomycorrhiza microbial communities from riparian zone in the Pacific Northwest, United States - 16_EM | ecosystem: Host-associated > Plants > Roots > Unclassified | place... | reverse complement strand
TACCGACCTCGAGGATGGTGTTGTAAGTATCAATAACCGTGATAGACTTGTGCTTGGGCGTGCGGGACAGGAGATACCAATGGCACCGGCTGCCCGCGGTGACCGCACAATGAGGGACTATGCACGTTCAGGGCGTCCAGTTCTTTCGACACCACCACCACCGCCACCGCCATCACCATCACCACCGCTGCCACCGTCGTCATCGCTCACGTCCCCGCCATCGCCACCAGCCCGTCCAGTCTCACCAGCCCCATCTCCAGCTCGACCGACACGTCCCTCCGCACCGCTGCTCTCAACGGAACAATTGACGCAGCTAATGCAAGAGGTCATGGAGCATTTCGCACGATCTCGGCAAGTCAAAGTCGACGTGCAACCCTGTCCGAGATACACTGCCCGCCCACCGCTCGCCGTACGACTGGAACGAATGCGGGAGCAGTCACGCTCTGAACGCCTTCTACTCGGTAGAGCATAGGCTTGCAGAGACGGGAACGCAGAGTGTGCTTCACACAAAGGGCCAGGGAGGGGAAATTTCATTTCTTTTTCACCACCACCGGCAAGAAGCGCACATAGAGGCAGCACTCAGGACATGGAGGTGAACTTGGAGGCGGGGGATGCACATGGAGGAGCGAAGTGGACTCGGAGGAGACGTGGACTCGGCAGTGAGAAGCACACTTGGAAGACGCGGGAGCGATACGCACTTGACGAGGGTGCATTTGGAGGATACGACTGCGAGAAGCGCACCCGGAGGATACGGAGGTCAAGCGGACTTGACAGGCATGGAGGATAAGGCTGGATGTGTGAGCACCGTCTCGTTAAACCGGGACGAGATGGCTGGAGCGGAGGATAGGAGTGGATGCCGCAGAGGAGGATCGTGAGCACCGTCTCGTTAAACCGGGACGATATAGCGGGTGCGGAGGAGAATTGTGAGCACCGTCTCGTTAAACCGGGACGAGGATTTGGACTCGGAGGACACAGGATCGTGAGCACCGTCTCGTTAAACCGGGACGAGGATTTGGACTTGGAGGACACAGGATCGTGAGCACCGTCTCGTTAAACCGGGACGAAGGTATGGGCACGGAGGACACGGGATGCTGAGCACCGTGTCGTTAAACAGGGACGAGATGGCTGGAGCGGAGGATACGGGGTGGATGCCGCAGTGGAGGATCGTGAGCACCGTCTCGTTAAACCGGGACGAAGGACGATCAGCACCGACTGCAAACGGGACGGAAAATGAGTGGAGGAGACTTCGGTGGAAGGTTGGATAGAGTGGGTTTTTGGGCCGGGTTTTCGTTTGCTTTCTCGTTTCTTTGTCGTTTCTCGTTCCTTTCTTGTTGCTTGTTTCATTTGGCATGTGGCGTTTGCTTTCGGAGCTAATTCTGCATGTTACGGATAACGGGTGGGACCTTGGGGATACGAGATGACGGTAAGGAGGAGGAGGAGGATGGGGGAAGAGGAGGAGGATGGGGGAAGAGCAGAAGCGCGTGCTTCGCACTAGGTGGCTGGGGAGGAGTTGTGGTGGGAAAACGGCTCCCACCACTACAGAGCCACGCAATTGAGTGGGCACGTGACTGGGTTAGGGTTATCGCGGCTCTGCATCACGCCATCGACAAGGTTGAAAAACCTTCGCTGGACGGCATCCGACACCACGATCCAGACCTCACCAATCACGTACCAATCATCATCTCATCTCTTTCCTTCTTCTCTCTTTTGATTCTTAGTTCTAGCCAATCAACTATCTCGCTGCGGCTACTCCCTCCGTACGCTCCTCGAAACGAAACCTCCATTTTCGTAGCTTCCTACGGAAGCTGCAGTGCGCGATCTCCTGATCCGAGATTTCCGCCACAACGATATCCCATCCGCCTTATCCAAGTAAGTACCAATAGAGCGTCAACAATGTTTGTGGACACTCGGTGCACTACACAACAATCAAATTCATTGTTCTGTTCGTAAATTGAGTTTGACACGGTCTGGGTTTTTAATCTGTCCATGTGTACAACATCACAAAGATCAATACAATGTCTTACAGATCTGATATTGTTGCTGGTAGCTGTAGAGTCTATATTTGAGAACCCGCAGTCTGCTTTACTGACACATGACTTTCAGCAGTGTCTAAGTCAGATTACCCTCTATGAAACTACCTCGGCCATGTCAGATTCAACATTATTGAACACCTGATTGCTACAGGTTGTGATCTCTTCCGATAATGAATATGGCTTTATTGGATATTTGAGTGGCCTTTCTTTGTGAATTATCTTCAATACATGATGGGCTTCGATCAATGTAGGTTCGAAACAACTCATTGCTTCCAATCCTTCTGGACATGCTACTTCATGGTGACGTTATTTGCACAGCAGAATTGACATGACCGGCAGCCCTGGAATCCTATATATCATTTGTCATCAAGTTCTTTGCCATCCATCAGAACATGGAACCAGCTCAATGGGGAAATACTTATGGGCAAAAGCTTACATTACAATGCTAAATGAGTGAAAAGAATCAGATGTTACAGAATTGACTGGTTCGATGATCGATGAAACATATTTGGCCATCCGGCAGAGGTAACCAAGTAGAGGTATTATCATAGTAAGTTTGCCGAGGACGATAATATTGTGACATGCAGGTTAATCGATATTGATCAAACTGACAGACAAAACGCTCCAAACATGTAACTAAGGACATTGTCACTTTCAAAATTCACTAGGACATGTGGAATCGCTACCTCATGTTACAATTTGTTTTGATTCATATGCTATGGAACACTATATAAATTCTCAAGCTATGCCACTCATAGAAAGCATTTTGCAGTAACCGAGTGCTGCTGTCCGCTATAACCCTTAGAAAGATTTCCCCAAGGGATTATGCACAGACCGCAGATGCAATTCAGAAGGAATTTCGATCATGAAATGAAGTTCGTTAGCTTTGGACATATGAACATCAACGAACAAACTACTCATAATGTTGGTTATTTCATACTATCTTGGTCCAAGTGGGGGATTGAGTGATGTTCAGCAGACTTTCGATGATGTTGATCTCTGATTCGTTTCAGGTTTGAATACAAATTAGGGATGATACTTTAATGGCAAACATTGTGGAGCAAGGAAGCCACACATTCGAAGGACGTGCTTGAATGTTTTGAGCTTACTGACGACAGTTTGCATGGTAGTACGACTGGTAATGCTTCCTCATATTACTTAATGCCACACGAGGTACAATCGACACTTGAGCCCTCTGCAGTCCACTAGCCTGCATTTAGGAACCACATACCATGTATGGTGCGTGTCATACAATTGGCTTTAGCTGCATTCATGAGCAGTCTCGGTGGTCAAGGCCACACCACGTCGTGGGAAGCCCATGATTGTGATCCGCAATGATGAGAGAATGAATGTATAGACATCAGACAGAGTCAAAGATATCGAACAGAGGGCAACCCTACAATCAATAAGGTGTCAGCCAAGACACCAGGTTAAGCAAAGATGATTGAGAATGTTCGTAATTGAAGAAATTTGAAAGTCCTTAAACTGACTTAAATATAGCAGAGAATGAATGCTGTATGGATTACGCTAACACCTGGTTGTCAAAACTAGTACATTGAGTGTCAAAACGCCAGTATCCGCATCATGGTACTTCCTAGTATGAATGTAAACCTATGTGAGAACTCAAAACTAGACATGTTCGAGCGCACCTCCCAATTACAGCAGTTCCAAAGAGAGTGGATCCACCATCCAAAACAAAGCTATTCCCGGCAACTCTTCACAACACCTGATGAATGGACAATTGTAAAGTATGTCATGTAAGTATTGACACGATTCCAATATTGGACCCTGCAGATGTCAAAGAAGTATTCATTCTCATTGCATCACATTATCTCATGTTACAATGACATATTCCATCATATCGATGACTAGATGCGAGCTTTGGCCAAGAAGAACACCCAATGGAAGGAATACTAGTTCTTTGCTGTGAAGTTAGCTCAACTGAAGCTAAAATACTATTCCACTAAAGTGACTCGTATGAGGGGTATGCTTCTCATTTCTACTCATTTTCTCAATCCTTTCTGGAAGTCAGAATTATTCGATCAGTGGGACAACGAAATGGATATCAATCCTGACAACAAGACTTCCTATACTACCTAATCCTATGATTACTTTCTGAAGTATGCGGAGAGTGAATTCTGGAACACAGTGCGAAATCAGCTGTAGAATACACTCAAAAGCTTACTGAGCTGGAATTTCATTACCTCCACAATGGCTATAGGATCTTGTCAATCATCCTGTGATCCATTCGATATGTTCAGCCATGATGAAGAGTTCATAACACCTAATAATGAGGCTGAGACGACACCCAGATGAAGCAATCGCCCTGCACTCATGTTGACCACAATCAGGCTCTATTTCAATACGCCACCTATAGCACCAAAGAACTGGGTGTAAATTAATTCCAATGTGAATGAGTACCACTCCCACCATATGGAGATCAGCAGTACATTTTAAATCCCAGACACAACCGGCATGTGGTGCCAACAAGTGGAAACCCACTTAAAGTGTTCTAATCTCTCCAATGTGGCACAAGATATATCTTCTATGATACCACATATTTTCGAAGTAGAGGCCAGTTTGTCCCCGGGGCCACATGTTATTGGCTAGAGGCAGTTTTTAACCAGAGGCGAAACCCTTTGTGAAAAAGTTGTGAAAAGATAGTTTGCTCAAACAAATATCAGAATTTTGGCAGGCAATCACTCCGTATCAGATATGACAAACACAGCAACCCACTCGGCACTGATTCAAGAGACAGGAAGAAGGAAATTGATTAGAATGGCCATGTTCCACAACTTGTTCGAGATGTGGCAGCACAGCCAAAACCTATGTGCAACATAGTAGGAGTCTCGCTTCCAAAACTAGGAGATGACTGATGTAGGATATATTTTGGACTCAAAAGGGATCATCACCACATCCTAGTTACTCTTTCAACATGATGGTGCGGCTCCATTGAAATTTTAGCAATATCGCCCTTGCCACCAGGTTCTTTTGCAATAGTCCCCCCAGCAGGAGGAATTCAAATATTGAATGTTAGCCGAATTCGGAGAGTCATCCATTATCCAGTGGCAAGCAACGGGCATACCACACATGAAAGCATCTTGGGCACCGAACATTTGCACAACTGGAATTCCCAGTTGGATTATGCAAATCACCGCAAAGATGATTCCATGGCAGACGATGAATCTCATAGTTTACAAAACAATGCAATTGAGCATCCGGAATGCTCAGAGCAGCAGGATGTGGGTGTCACGTCACATGTTCCCAAAGTGGTTTGGCCAATATGAAATACACAGAGATAGGCAGAAAAGCAGTTGGTGATGGTCAATGCAATACAAACATGGAGGAACAAAGGAGTGAACACAATGTAGCACACAATACGTCTTTGGTTGACCAGCTTTCTTTTGTAGCTTGACCGAGAGTTTCCGTTAGAGATATATTATGGGTAATTGGTGAGCAGTAGCTTGTGAATATCAGTTGATAAAAGGATGTATATCAGGCACAATAAATCATTTGGTGAGATACACCATTCTTTGGCATGTCTGTGTGAACAGAGCAAGAATGATTCTGCGCTCGGCTTTGCCAAATGGCCGAGTCTCAATTTGATACTGAGACAACAAATTGGCTCAAATCTTGAAGAAAACAGTTATCGATGGCAGCAGATGTTGAATGGACTATACATTCAAATGAATGTCAATGGAGTGTCAAACACTTGTTGTCTTGAAAGTACAGTAATTCTGCAGAATTTTGGTCACTGGTATTCATACCGGATATATTGGTTGCATTGATAGGCGCAACAGACAGCACCACGGTTGAAGCTCCAGTATGGGAATTGGCTTGAGCAGCACGTCAACAATTTTTACGATTGTATGTTGAATATTAGATATTCTGATTAGTTGCAGACATCGATTTTTAAGATATTCGCAGCCCTTGGACCTAAATACAATAGCAAGAAGCTCCCTGCAGAATTCAGAAAATGAAAGTCAACGGAGGATCAACATTGTTAGGTCTGGTATATTCGGTATTCAAAGAATCGTGTAGATCATCGTGCGGAAAACATTTTTATTCACCGCCTTGATAGGCAAAATTCCCCGATATTAAAGGTGAAACACAGATACCAAAATATTCTTTATTGTGAACTGCACAAAGTGCAACAGCGCAATATTAGTTATGGAACACACAATTTTGATACGAAAGTAGTAACAAACTGCAAATGCAGGAGCCTTATAGGAATCTACATATGGACCAGCTGGGAAGCCAGTTAACAATCTGCCCGATTCTGACATGTTGGAATGTTACCATTAACCCATTCCACGGTTCACTGTTTGGGTTTCTTGACAACATAGATTGCCAATTTGGCAACAGTTCTGTTTGGACCTGGCCGCGGACCCGCACCCTAAGTGACTGTCCGGAAACGATGTCAAATTTACTGGAACTACCGGCACTGACCTGATACGATGATGAGATGCACCTACTGTTAACAACGGTTCCAAATAGGTGGTTCTGTTGCAGGTCCGGGTTGGAACCGAACTGGAACTATTGCAACGGGTTTTGCCACATCAAAATACTGAACCGCCCCGAACCAGCTGTTGTTTGGCCGGTTCCACTTTTTCGCAAACTCAGCACTTTGGCTCCAATTAAGTGTTGGAGTTATGATCGTTTCACAACATGATATATATGTAAAAGATGCAGTTTTCGATGCTCTTTCACCATGAATTGTCCAATTTCAGATGGGATCACTATTTGTTGTTTTGATTCGAAAAACGGCTGATTGTCGGCGTTATTTCACCGCAACTGACATAAGGAAAAACTATTTCCAACTGGGCGGAATGGCTCCGTCAGAGTGGACGCGGTCCGTCAGAGCCGTCAGAGACATCCTGGTGGTGGCCTACTTTGTGCCTGGCATAAATACCTCTCGTCGCATTGCATTTCACCCTCCCAGCGCAGATTCTACGTTTCTTCGCGCTCTGTCGGTCTCGTATTTTAAATGAACACACTGGCGTTGAAGGCCAACCAGGACCATACGTCGGAATGGGTTAAGTGGGCACACGCTTGCATCAGGATTGCAATGCGATTGGTGACGCTGGGAAAACCACTCCTCGCGTTCCTTCTAGCTGCACGCAAAATGCAATACTCTCTTTACTAAATATACACATCATTCCAAGACGCCAGATCTATGTGGCTATTGACAATCCATCTCTCGTACCATCCGTCTCCTGTCCTACTACTTGCAGCTATCTCTTGAATTATGTGCTCGCAGCTGACGATGTTTCGCACGTTGAAATGTTGCAAAGCAACTACTGCCAGTGCTTTTCTCACTTGTACAAATCTCAAGACCGGATCCAAGTTACCGGAGTTCTCAGGTATTGTGGTGAGCGCCAGGGCTAACCAGTACTCAACGAAAGCTCCATCCTCATTCAAGAGCTTGATTCTAAATAGTCGTTGCAGTTGCAACGGGAGACGACCATTCAGTGCACCATAACATCTCCCTGGGCGTTGCTTTACCCACACCCAGTTGTTCCGTCGGTCTCCTCTGCGCCAGCTCTCGCTTCTTGTGCATTGACAAATCTGAGATATGCGTTCACCGTCTAAACCCTCAACTTGAACCTTAATACCATGGTAAATAAAGAGCTCCATTGTGTGCAGCTGTTGATCCGATATATATGTCTTGTTACGACTCTGATGATTGAGAAACGCCCGCCTGCCGTTCTATATTGTAATGCAGTGTGTTGCGTCTTGCGTATTGTCGAATAAAGCTCGGAAGTCCTTGATCAGAGCGTCAGGATACTTTCCATCATGGCAGTTTTGTGGTCCCATGGATTCGGGCTTCGCATATAACTGGTAGCTTAGGAGGGCAACCAGATCGGCGCCAGAAAGGAGGACTTTGCAGGTGGCAGCGCTGATCTGTCAACGCTGTGCGAGGGCTGAGAGTTTGAGCTCACTCATTTCCAAGCAGAGAATGCGACGCTGAAAGGTGATTACTTGCGGCAGGTAGTTGAGATTGTGATTAGAGGCGTTCCAACCGTGCTTGAGATTCGTTTTAAGTGCTTCTTCATGGCTCTCATCAGTATACTGTTGCAAGGCTCCGTATCGACGAATCTGTTAGACCCAGTGGGACATCAAGTGGATCTTCGGAAAGTTGAAGTCAACATCTAACTCCTTGGGAACATCTATTTCGTGGCTGATAAAATTCCGCCAGGCGTTCATTTGGCGCCGCTTCTTGGACACCGTCCAAGTGTCCGCATTGGTTTCCTAGTCAACCTTTCGCTTGTGCAGGAGCTCCGTTCTGAGGGAATTGGCTTTTTCCTTCGCCTTTGTCCCGGCTCGCCCGAGTAAGAAAACATCTTTGAAGGTGTGATAACGACACAAGGCGTCTTCAATGTAGCTCAATGTTGCATCGTCCTGAGTTTTATATCAAGCATACATATAGAATCCTAACAATGCCCGTGTGCACTCAATTGTGCAATTGAATATGGCACACTGAGCAGGGCTTCCTCCTTGTCGAGACTGGGTTTCAACTTCCAGCAGGTACCGGGTCATTTCCTTCATCTCCTTCCCAATCCTTTGAGAAACTTCCTCATATGACTTAGTTTTGGTGTGAGGTCATGGTAAGCAGGCAACGATAACCATATTTCATTGTACTTGTCGAGCTGTTTGTGCGTCTACATGAAGTGGGAAATCCACTTCTGGAGGTGATCAAGCATGCCGATGTGCATTGAACGGAGGAGGTCAGGCTTCCGGAGGTCGCTCACGATAGAGGGAATATGTCGCAACCCTGTGAATCCTCGGTGAACATGGCGCGACGAGAGTTTGGTATCGGCAACCTTGGTGTTGGCATCGCTGACCGTTCGATATTGGTTGTGATCCTGGTGGGGGTGTTGCTAGTCAGGAGGGGCATAATCTCCAAGTTCGTTCATTGGACACTCGCACCAAAAACAGACATGCCGCTTGAGATGATGTAGGTCGCTATACTCTGCGCAATCTGCAAGCTATGCTGTTAAACCCGGTTTGCAACGCCTGAAGTTACCATCTGCACAGAGAACATTGTAATAGCAGCTCTCGCCGCAAGGATTTTGTTCAAAGGTGAGTGGGTGAAATACTGCCAGAGTACCTCGTTCAGCACCTCTCGGTATGTATGCTGCTGCTCATTCAGCTGCTTCTGAAGAATATTGGTGTTGTTGATTGGAATCGGCAGGAGTGTGACCAATACGACGCTGTGCATTGAGGGCATCTGGTGGAGCTTCGAAGATAGATTGCCATTTGTCACATATACAGGCCACTCTTTCTGATTGCCAGCAAAATTCAAGAGATGTGTTCCATCGGACATGACAATCAAGGGAACCAGTGTATCCCCCATTCTGAGGGTTGACCACACGTTGGTTAGCACATCAACATGCTTGGGTATATTTCTTTGCCTGTGTCTCCAACCACCAGTCCGCAGTGTGCATTTCGATATAGATGCGTTTCAGTTGCATATCGCTGTCAAAGCAACGCTGAGGGGAGTAAATAAGATGCTCCGCGTACACTGGCTGCTGCATGAACCATCTAATGCTTTTGATGATGTCTCGACTCCAGTATTTGATAGGGCGTTGGTGATTTTCATTCCATTTCGTATCCTCCGAGTGTGTAGTTCCCACTCCACAAGAGCCAGATCATCTGGCATGCTAGCCACCAGCTTCTGGCCGCCATCCCTGTTTTTGAAGCTTGGGAAACGCAGAGCGGTGTTTTCTTCTTTCAGCACATTCTCATAGTACGTCTTCATGCCCTTCTTCTTGATCCCACACTGGATATAATTGTACTCTTCACGCATCGGAAACAGATAGTAGGGATTGTTATGTAGGTTTGTCTCAAGGACACCCTGAGTGTAGCATTCCCATGGCTCAGCAATGTATTCGCTCCGCTGAGCACCTGCCCTGGAGTAGTTCTCCGTGCGCAGCAGAGGTGGTGGCGGTGCTTGAGACTCCAAGTCTGCGATGTGATCAAGGTGTTCGCGGTAGGGAAACGCGTGCAAGTATTCGCCCGAATCTTTGTTAGTGTTCAATTCACAACACTGAGCGGGTTCAACGCGTCGGGACCCGCTGTGAACAGTCAGATTCTTCTGGCATGCAACTTGAAGGTGTTCAGGAGGGTGTAATTTGATATGTTGAAGTCGCCAGCTGTCTGAGGTGACCTTCTTGCGGCATGAAAATTGAGGGCAACGGAAATGGGTCGTCTCTGGAATGGTCGACGACATGCGAGGAGTGGAGTATTCACTGTTCAACGGGATTCAACTTGGTGCTGGGCCTTAGCAGTCTGGTGTGGGTATAAGATCACGATACTTGAGAGATTTATTGAGCCTCAACACCATCACAAGGAGGTTCCTTACATACCAGGAGTTGCAAAAACACGGCATGCGCGATGTCCCATAATAGTATGAATAAAAACAAATAAAACATTTGCAATCTAAAACCCTCCCGACTTGTTTAATAATCAACGCCTGACATAAATAGATTAGAACAAAGGAAATGAACAAGCCCACAACCCTAAACCAAACGAACAAAACGCGTCCACGCGAGCCTTAATCACTGCCTGAGATGAATGGATTACAGCACAGGAAACTCACAAGACAAGAACCCGACCCTAACCCGAACGTACACCTCCTCTGCATTGCGAGGACTAGTTCACTCTTCACTTACCAAGCCATCCGGGTGCACCTCAGGGAGAGAGACATCAGGGAGAGGGACATCGGGAAGAGGAACATTGGGGGGAGTGACATCCAGGAGTCTGATATCGGGGAGACTGTCGCCACCTGTCGATTCACCAAGTAGCTGCTGGTCCACATCGCCATCCGAGATGCTTCCAGCTGCCTCAGCTTCTCGAAGAGTTGGCGCCTCTGGGGGAGGCATTTGCGGCATCACAAGCCCCAAAAAGTCCAGCCCACTGACGGTCTGAGTCTTCCTAGTGCGTGGTCATGGGTGAGGCTCTGGTTTTTGTGGCCATGGGGCAGGTGCCGGAGGTTGTGGCTGTGGGGTATGCCCGCGGATCTCCTGGCCTTGCTCAGGTAGAATGGTTGGCTAATCGTCTAACATGGTATCAGCATCGTCAGCCAATGTATTTACCATCTCTCCCTGGCCAATCGTTCGAGGTTCTTTGCCATTATCCTCATCCTCATCCTCCTTCTCATCCTCATCCACCACCTCCTACTCATTCTCATCTTCCTCCTTCTCATCTTCCTCCTCTTTATCTTCCTCATCTTCAGCGTCCCTTTTCATATCCACATCGCCGTCTAAATCAACGCCACTCGGTTCAACCACATCATCCTCTGTGCACATATCCACATCAGTAGCAACTCATGAGTCATATTCGCCGTCTGTCTCGGTAGAGTGGGTATCATCATCGGAGGAACTTCACACGGCGGGCGATGCTTCCTGATCGAAATATACCCGCTGTAGTTAGCCTTCCTCGTCCAAGTCTGCCTCTGACATTTGCATCTGCAACTGCAAAGCAACAGCACAAGAGATATCATCTCCCCCTGGGGTTGGTTTAACAATACATTTCTGTTTACCGTTTCCCTTCCCCTTCCCTTTGCCCTTCCCGTCCTTTGTTCCCTTCCCTTTCACGGTCATTTACTCAGCACCCTGCGTATCCTCGTCGCTCTCGTCCTCGTCATTGTCATTGACATCGCCAGGACGTCTCCTTGCACCGCTCGGCGCGCCACATTCCGCCCAGTTGCCATCATCATCATCCTCGTCGATTATCTCATCCCAATAAAGTGGTCCAATGGCCAGGAAGTCGCCTGGTTTGTAGTGCCTGCAGCTTGGCGGCTAAATCTTTGCCCTGAGATCATCGCTACGGTACCAAGAGAAACGCTCACTGGTGAGTTTAACCATCCCGAAGCTGGTTGTCTGCAGAATTTAGCGATCGACTTGATCCCCGAAGGCACAGGGTTTGTCCCACCTCAAATTGTTCCTTTGGTCGTGGGTTTTGTCAAACGTTTGCCCCATACATGAGCGGGAGGCAGCCAACCACTCCCGAAAAGGCGAAATCCTGCTCCTGCCGTGCGGCCACATCAGCTGGAATTGTGAAAAGTGGCGAGTTGTAACTGGATCAAGAAATAATATATCATAGACGTGGTCCCTGGCCCTCTCATCTGTGACCCTGCGAACATTGTATATCCATATGAGTCCACGGATGTGTTGCGAGATGAATCCCTGTATATGGTCCTGAATCAACGACAGGCGTCGATTTATAACCGATGTCGGCATCTTTGCCTTAGCCTTCCCGTTTCCGTTGCTGCTGCCCTTTGGTGCCATCGGTGTGAGTTGAAACTGAATCTACATCCAAAACTTTAGCATTATCGTACAGTTACATGTAGCGGAAGGAAGCCCAGACAGAAGGTGACGGAAAGTACAAAGTTGTGTAGGTTATCGGGTGTGTTTTGAAACGAGAGGGATTGTTTTCTGAAAGTCACATGATGTCGAGATCAGGATGCTGTTGGTGTGTGTAGTACAGAAGGAAAAGAGAAAGGAGATGTAGGCGGGAAGAAGGGATATATATACTCCAGTTCTGGCGATTACTTCATTCAACTTAGTAGTTCTGTTGCTTACTCAACTTAAACCGGCCCAACCTTCGTCATGTAGAACCACATGCCACCTCATGAATGACAAGCCTCAAGACAAGAGTTAGTATTCACGGAGAGAACAGTTTCTCACGCCGGGCGTTACCTTTACATCACATATGATCTTGAGCGCTCAGACCTCGTGCATCTCCGAGCAAACTGAGTACTTCCCAGGTTGTCCCAACTGTGCAAGCATTCAACATGACTACCAACTCCTAGCAGTGGAAAAAGCACGCACAACTGATGTCATAGGATATAGAATACGTCATTGTTCTCTTTGCAATGCTTTTGGCTCTGCCAAAGGAGGATTTCCATCGGGCGGCTGAAGATATACACAATCCTTGGTTCGAAGCATTGTGCCAAGAACGAGTGCAATACGATGATAATTGCGCCAAGAAGGCATAAAGACCCTTCAAGAGGTGGAAATAGACCTTCAGACGTTGCTGTAACGGTGAATATCAATGCTGAGTTGGATCTGAGTTTGATCTAATAGCAGTGAACCCATAAGTGAATGCTGTTCAAGGAATCTCGTCCCCGAGTATCGTCATGGGCGATCGTGCAATACAGTCATGAATGCTATACACTGCGCCTCCCTGTTTTTCCGAATCCCTCCCTGGTTCCTCAAGTCGCAATCGACGTCCCCTGCCGTTGCATATGCATGCAGAGGGAATCATTCCTACATTCTCAATGTCGAACATCTATATTGGAATATGCCTTTCCAATGTCCTCACACTGGCACTACTCCGGTCGTAGGAATTGTTCAGAAACAACAAAAACGTAGGCCTTCGGGGAATTCTCAGCTTCCCCCTGGTAAAAGACCCGTTTCTGCGGTGGCTGGCAAGAGGGATTCCTCTCAAGGAGGGAGTTCCGTAGCCTCTACACAGCCTGGTCAGAAGTCCACCCTCTCATCTTCGATGAACAAGTCTGGCGTGGCAGATCCCACTCAATGTGTCACAGTAGCACCATCCGCTACACAGCGCCAGGCAATGTTTACACCAACCTCCATGCCGAGTACAAGCAGTCGTAGCACGCCAGCACCCAGAGGAAGCTCACAGACAGACTCAAAGCACAGTGTTGTACCCAGCCTCGCATCCGGCATTGCTAGCACTCCCACTCCTCTCCGCAGTCTTGAAAGCCTGCCTACCCTCATCCCTAATTCAACAGCCTGCGCAACCATTACAAATCCACTGAGAACGCGAGCTACAGAAAGGAATCTGAGACAGAGGAAGTGGCAATTGCAACTGCAGGGGGTGTCTACACCTCAATGAGTGGTCTCAAGCAGTCACAGCATCCATCGATTTGGTTACTCGGACACGACGTGTCTTGGATTTGCATCGGGCAGACTCATGGAGCTTTGTATGCGTAACAGACGGCTGTTTATGAGTGCTTGCGACTTGGAGATGGTAAGTTATGCAACGCGATGCGCTGTGAAAGCATTAGCTGAAGCTCCCCACTGGCAGATAATAGAGAAGTACTGGAACACCGGTATGCAGCAAAACAACATTTGGTCCATAGCATTTGAGGCTTGCACAAAGGAGATCTTGAAAGAGGTAGGCTAAAGCAATGGCCCAGGTTGGATATTACACGCTCAATCCGGCCCCAGGTTCAAGCACAAGTCGAGAAAGTTAAATCCCATTTTATTCAATTCGCAAGGGACCATATAGCAGAGCTTTATGATCTCCACTGCTTTGAATCCGACACTGAGCGTTTGGAATTCATTGATTCTCTTCTGGCAGATAACAAGTACCTTTTTCTTGTGGCAGAGCATGGGAAAGGTGGTGTATGCGGTCCAGAACCAACGCAGAGAGTGTCGAAAGCTGCAAACGAATGGACAGTGTCCATTTTACTTCCTGGTGTAACCAATCTCAGGGTGTATCTACATCAAATTTTATCCTCGGGCGAATAACCGCAGTAAGTTTGCTGATGAATTTTCGAATTCCATGATTGATGACTAGGACTGTCATATACCGTCGCCACTAATTATGTTTACCTGCACTGTGTTGTGCTTTGCTCTCCTGGAGTGGCAAAAGAACAAAGGAGTTGATCCGAAAGCTTCCGTGTCAAAGCTGAATGCAGACAGACCTGATTACTCGAACTACTTCAACTACAAGAATGATGGTAGTAAGATCGCATGCTGTTGCGCTGCAATGGGTCACAAGTGGTTAACCTCGACTGGCGTTGTAGACACGGACACATTCTTGATGAATACGTGGAACACACTACTGGAGAGCTACCAACAGAGGGTGTATAAAAACACTCTTGCAACAATCAAGCATCAGATCCAACAGGTGGAGAACCCAATGCCTGGCGTGGTCATCAGCCCGGAAGCAGCACGTGTTGACAATGTTATTCCTCTTCACTATTTTACCTCCGAGGTGCCGCTTGAGGAACCTGAGATTGAAAGCACTGACCAAAACATCCCGATAGACAATAATTGTACGGATGACAAACTGCATTTCGGTATGCCATGGGCTGCGAGGAATATGACGATGACAGTGACGAAATTGACAAGAGCGATGCCATCACCACCGCCACCCAGCAGCAATGGGCCGCAACTGAACCCGAGATGTTTCACCTCGGACCCAGTGATGTGCACGGCTATAAGTGTGACGATGGCGACGATGCGGATGTGGATGAGGAGGAAGAATCATCCCAAGCGGATGTTGTATTAATGCAGACTTTGGAGGACTGAGGGCATAGTACTAGAGAGTGTGAAGATGGGACAGTATATTTCAGACCTGTAAAATACGATAATGGCGAAGCAAATGTAATGAAAAGCAATGTATGCGAAGCGAAGACTGTATTGTAATAAGTTACAAGATCTCAAAGTTAAACATATATGGGAGAGTGCGGCATCCGCTAAATAGCAATAGCAGAGAGGTAAAATGTGGCACTCGGCCGGTGACAGCCATAAACAGCGCTAGGCTTGGGTAAACGGCTACAATGTAAGTGGAGTGCTGCACAGGGTGTAACATAGATGAAGTATTGGTGGTGCATATATTGCACTACATTGTGGACGCGAAGTAATGAAAGCCTGACGCTGGGGCGGCGAGCGTAATATACAACGTGATGGGTTGCAAGAATACGAGGCATGGCATAAAAGCCGCCGGAAGGGAGGTATGCAACGCGACCCGTTGCCGAGGTGACGGGTCGCATCTGTTTCTCAGTCAGAGGGTACGAGGTTTGGTCAGAGCCGTCAAGGTTGTCAGAAACACCCGGCTGTTCCTGACGGAAACTAGGTTTGTTGCTGATGCAATCAATAGTGATCAGATTGCAAATTGGAGAATGGGAGGTGAAAGTGCATCAAAAACGGCATCTTTTAGATATATATCATATAGTGATACAATTACAACCCAAATACTGAATTGGAGCCAAAGTTCAGAGTTCGCGAAAATGAGGCTCTGCTCTAAACTAAACCTGGCAAAAAAACAGCGGGTTTATGTCCGGTCCGGGTTACAAACTGGCCAAGACCGAGCAGTTCAGGTGTCTGGACAGGTGAGGAACCGAACCAAACAGTTTTTCTGGTCCAATCTTGGACCGTTGCCGGGTTACCCGCACCCGTTGATAACACTACATTCACCGACCAACCAGATATATCTTGAGAGGTAGTAACCTCACCAACCGAACGGTACGCACTGGCCTCAAAAGGGAACAGGCGGCTGTTACCTCAAACCGGGACGACAGACACCGACCTAACACTGCGATGTCAGGCACCGATCGCGCACCCAAAGGCTACACACTAACGTGATACTGGGAGTAGCATATTTGAGCCTAAAATGAAATGTACCCCAACAATGAACTGAAGGAGTCACTGACCGGAAGGAATACCAAGATACCGGACCAGAAATGCTGGTACATTGTGTGAAGTGCGAATGAAGATACGGCTAGTCATAGAGGGGAGTTGTACGGAACAGAACATTACCGACGACTTGGCAGAAAGCGAAGGGAGGAGATGGTGAGAGCTGGAGAAGCGGGACTAAGAAAAGGAACGAAACAAAGAGCTCACCTTAAAATGAGTGCCACTTTACCTGACCCCCTTCCAAAACTCACAAACTAGCAATTGATCTTAGATCACCAATTACAGCCAATTCACCACCTAATCAACCATCCCACCTCCAAACTACTCCAAACAGTATCATGATGTCCATTGAACAATTTTGTTCCACATCCGCCGCTGGTCCCAGTGGCCATACCGCCTCCTCCACTGCTGGATCCTCCAGAAACAGAGGATCCACAACCAGCCCTGGACCTTGGGCTAATGGCTTGCACAATGATATATATGAACAAAGGCAATTCATCGAGTGCTGGGCATTTGTAATCGCAAAGACACAGAACGCGATGCCACTCCCGGACACCGTGGGAGTCCCATTCTTCGTAGCTGCACATATATCACTGAACTTATCAAGTCATACAAAAGCCAATCCTCTTCCACCGGGTTCGACCTGACCGCTGATTATGTTATCAAAACGCACCTGTACAGCTGCACGGAAACACTACGGGAAATCATCAAGTTCATGTATGGATATCTACGGAATCATTGGGTGCAGTTGAAACAGCAGCTAAATCACTCCTTCCAACACGACAATAGCTGAGCCGACATGTAAAAGAGATTGTACATGGAGTGACAATGAAGAACCAACTGCAACATGGAAACGTTGGCCTGAAAGGGTTCATCCTCGTCTGTGACACCATCAGCCGCATTATGATCAACCAGGGAGGCTTGCCTGAGTGATCACAGGTGGACCCATTGCTTGGAGCACCCCCAAGGGCTTTGAGAGCAAAAGCGGTACTGCCTCTCAAACAAGATCACTGAAAACCATCAATGTTTCAATATGACGAACTACGAAGGTATGTCATTTTCAAATTAGTGAGGGCCAATGGCATCGGCTTTCTGCATTGTGATGGAGCACGTACGGCACTGGGAGTCTCTCCTTACTCAATCCCTGCTGGAGTTGTACTCCCGCTGATCCCAGTAGTGGTGAACCTTTTCGCACTCCTAAACTAATGGCCCATGCCACCAGTGAAAGCCACAGATGAAATTCTTATTGCAACAGCCAAACATACGATCGACGTGACATTGGACAATATGTTGAAGGCCATTGACACATGAACCCACCAGCTGAGCGACACCAATGAGCCCGGCAGCGGAGGTAACTACACTGCACGGGCATACAGCATCGAAGCTGACCATCCACCTCCGGACGCAGCAATGATGGTGCCACATCAGGAAAATGTAATTCGGTCCGGAATCCAAACCCAAACCTCCCAGGCACTCTGGTAGCCCTCACCACTGCTTCTAAGCACTCCCAGATGCCCCCAGCCGACCCTGGAGCTTTGCAAAGTGGTTTCAGACTCTGCAGGAGCATTCTCGCATACTTCTGGAAGCACCTGGAGTGATAAAGGTGAATTCAGGATGCTACGAGATTGACAATTAGAATAGTCAAATATTGGAGCTTCTGAGACCTCTGCGCAGGACTGTGGGAGACTTCGAGAGCTGCTGAGACCTCTGGACAAGATCTGCAGGAGACAGCACAAGCTGCAGAGACCTCTGCACAAGCTCTGTGGGAGACTTGGTGCCATATTCTCCCACCAATGGTTCATAGGGTTCCATAACCACAAGGCATTTCATTGATCATGTTGGTCTTTGGTACAGTCACAAGATTCGCTACATCACAATATGGCATGTATTATCGAAGTCTCTCTAAAAATACATACGGAGATAAAGGGATAACTGAGATGGAATCGGCGACAGGCAGTATAAATTTGGCAGACTCCGGTGTAGAAAGACACCATCTCATTATCCAAAATACACACTCAAGGCCGTGATCGACCAACTTAGAGAGCGTAATCATGCAAATTTGGAGATACACTTGGATGCTGTGATACAGCGAGGTTGGAGATGCACTTGGAGGCCGTGATTGTGCGAACTTGGAGCACATAATCGTGCGAGGTTAGAGATACACTTGGAGGCTGTGATCGATGTAGTTTGGAGATGCACTTGAAGGGGGTGATCTTGCAAGTTTGGAAATGTACTTTGAGGCCGTGATTGTGCGAGTTTAGAGCTGCCCTTGGCGGCCGTGATTGTGCAAGTTAGGAGATGGACTTGGAAGGCGTGATAATGCAAACTTGGAGGCCGTGATCGTGTCAGTTTGGGGAGAAACTTGGAGGCCGTGAGCATGCAAACTTGGAGGCCATAATCATGTGAGGTTAGAGGTACCCTTGGAGGCTGTGAGCCAGCGAGTTTGGAGATGGACTTGGAGGCCATGATCGAGCAAGATTGGAAGGGTACTTGGAGGCAGTCAATCTGGACGCGGTAGTTCAGGAGGGAGGGGCAATTGAGGCTGAGACTCGATTGATGGGTTATGTTGTAATTGTGGGAATGTAGAGAAATGTGTACAACATGGTCTGCAGGGAAATGAGAGACTGGCTGGGAGCGGGAGAAGCTCGATGTTCGGATGATGCAGTACGCGGTTTTTACAGTACTCAGTGTATGCTTTGCTTGATCACTGCCGTACTCGGTTTATGCTGTACTGGGTGTTAACTCATGATCAGGGGAACTAGAGATAGAGAGCGATGACTGAACTTCGTGTTTTCAGGTGATGGTCGAGATTAGGAGGAGCAAGAGAGAGCTGAGTGGACATGGGAGTAATCATTGGGAGAAACTGGAACTTAAGAGAAGTTCATGTCCGAGTCAATTTACCATTCTTGATACGGCAGGTACCACTCCTAATCAGGAGTGTAATTACACCGATAGAATGTCTTCCAAATCAAATCGGGCAAGTTGTACCCCTAATTTCCGATATCTTGTCATATCCTCCCAATGGTTCTCATCGTCATCCCCCATATTTCTGTTTCTCGTTCACAACTCTATCATCATCTCAGAACCCAAAGTTAAGTCATCCCTCTCTATCCTTCTAGGTCATGATCATTAGTTGACACTGAGTACAGCATACGCCGAGTATAACATACACTGAGTACAGTATACAGCGAGTTCAGCATACATAGAGTGCAGTGTACACCGAGAACAGAATATAAAGAGTACAGCATGCACTGAGTACAGCTAGTGTTAGCAACGGTTCCGGGTTACCCGGCTGCGGTCCAGGTTGGAACCGACACAAAGCCCCCAGTTTTTGTCAGGAACAGCCAAGTAACCCGACCCGCTCTGTCTTAGCGGGGTTGTTACCCGGACCTGACCTAAACCTGCAGTTCTTTGGGCGGGTTGAACCCGGCCCGAGGTTCCATATTACGGTTCTTGGAACTTTGCCTGCAAATAAGTATTTGAGTTCTGATCGTATCATGACATGATGAATATGCAGATTGTGCGGTTCTATGAGCTCTTTCACCTCCTACGTTCAGATTTGCTATCCGACAGATATTCGTTGAGTGGCTGTAAAATAAGGGCCAATTATAAGCGAAAATTGCGGGATTTCGATTGCGACTCCACGAATAGCAGTCGGATTGCAAATCTGGAAGCGGGAGGTGAAAGAGCGGCTAAAACCGCACAATCTACATATTCATCATGTCATGATACGATCAGAACTCAAATACTTATTTGGAGCCAAAATTGTGTACTTAGAATGCAGTGTTTTTTGTGGTAAAACCAGCCCAATTAGAACGGGTCCGGGTTTTCGTGTGATACCAACCATTGCCACGGTTAGGTTCCGGTTACCACCCTAACCCGGAACCGTTCTAGCGGGTTGGAACCGTTGCTAACACTAAGTACAGCATACACCAAGTACAGCATCTACCCATGATTGTTTGTGTTCCCTTCATTCTCCTGATTACAATTTGGCCCCTGAATGTGGTTTCAACTTCTCGTGTGCCTGGCCACACGATCGACCGCTGTCAGCCAGGACACCTGGAACTGTATGTCACATTTCCACATTCCCACTGTTGCGAGTTAACAATCTGCTGAGATGAGCCTCAGTACCGGGGCCACCGTCCCTCGACTACTTACAAATACTTCTGCACACCTGCTCGTTTATGGCGTACAAGTTCCCACGATCATGGCCAGCAAGTGCATCACCAAACTTGCCCGATTACAGCCTCTAACCTTGCTCGATAACAATCTTCAAGTGTATCTCCAAACTCCCACAATGATGGCCTCCAAGTGCATCTCCAAACTCGCACGATCATGCCCTCCAAGTGTATATCCAAACTCCCTTAATCACGGCCTCCACGTGCATCTCCAATCTGGCATGATTATGGGCTCCAACTTCGTATAATCATTGCCACCTGATGCTTCAGTAAAGTCGGTCGATCACGATCTCGTAGGCCATCTCTAATTTCAGTTGATCACGGCCTCTCAGTTAATCTCCACATATGCGCGATTACCGCCTCCCAGTGCATCTCCAAACAGGCTCAATCACGGCATCTCCCTGTTTGTCTGAGTTCACTTGATTGCCATTTTCAGGCGCACCTCGAATTGCTCTCCAGCACCACCTGCAGCAAGTCCAGATATATCATGTGTAGATGGGTAGCTTTATAGATACATAGATAGATTGATACATAGTTGCATAGATGAGAATACAATGTAAATACATGAGTTTTAACAGTTGTTGAACGATAAGTAGTAGCTATGATTTCCATGCTCTCCTGTATCATTCCAGTCACACCTGCAGAATTCCAGGCGCACCTTCAGCATTGCCAAAGAAGATGTTGTTCCCAAACTGCTCTACAGTGATTCGAGGTGCTCCCAGACTTGCCACCGTCGCTCCGAGGCATGTCATTGGGGCTCCCAGACTAGTGTTAGCATCAGTTCCGTGTTACCCGGCCGCGGTGTGGGTTGGAACTGGAACCTTGGTCCTCGATGGGTTTTGGAACCGCCAAGAAACCGAACCGCCCGATGCCGAGCGGTTCGAAACCCGAACCGCACCTAAACCCGCGTTTCTTTTGGCAGGTATTGCATGCAGCAGTGCCTTATTTTCGTGAACTCAGTACTTTCTCTCCAATTAAGTATTTCAGTTCTGCTTGTATCACAATATGATATATACTTAAAAGATGCAGTTTTGCATGCTCTTTCACCTCATCGTCTCCAATTTGCGATCAGATCAATATTCATTGATTTTCAGTGAAAGAATGCCTAAAATTTGGCGTGTTTCGCAGTGACCCAACGAATACTGATCGGATTGCAATTTGGAGACAAGGAGGCGAAAGAATATGCAAAACGGCATCTTTTATGTATATATCGTACTGTGATACAATCAGAACTCAAATACTTAATTACAGCCAAAGTGCTGAGTTTGCGAACTTGTGGAACCGGCCAAAACACCCCGGGGTCAGTAAAGTTCAGTGTTTTGATGGGGTCAAACCCGTTGCAACGGTTCCAGGTCAGTTCCAACCCGGACCCGGAACCGAACTGCGGATTTGGAACCGTTACTAACACAATCCCAGACTTGTCACCAGCCCTCCCACACTTGTGAACAGCGCTCCAAGAGATATCTCCGGCACTCCCAGGTGCACCGAAAGTTTTCTCCGGCTCACCACGGCGTTCCCAAACTTATTACAATCACTCCCATGGTACTCCTGTACCAATTATCAGAGATTTCAGTTCCTCAGAAGGCTTGCCGGAATGCCCTCCTTCAGTCTGATACTCTCCTGAAATTAACCCATTTAAGATTGCACCCCACATCCTCTCAGTCACTTCTGGCGGCTCCCAGAGAGTAAAATTCACTTTGCTGATGCCGCTGTGAATGCATCCATCGGACCGGAATACAATCGACTGGGACCCAATCTGTAGTAGTATACACAGCAAGGATGAAGTCCCTGTATACGTTGCAATGAGCTAGGACACATCCACATTTTCTCTCCTGTTGTTAGCGCTGACCCGGAAATCGGATAACTCCACCTCAATGATTTTGTAATACTCACCATAGACTAAAGGGGAGATAATGGAGGTGGGATATTGAGATATCTACTGGGGAGAGGGTATAGTCAATGTGGAAGTTGGACCGCGAAGTAGCCCGACTTAGTCATCAGGAAGGGGGAGTAGCCACTATGGTTGTACCACCGCCGCCTAAGCCGCAGAATATTGCTTAATCTCAGCTGATTCACAGGGCCAGTGCTCAGCTGGCTGTATTTCCCTCAGGGATCGCCCAACAGATGTCCGAAATCGATGTGAACTACTCTAGTTTGTAGAATGGTCAGTAACATCAAGAAGCAGGTAATGAGGACTGGATCGAGTAATTGAGCAACATAGATCAAGTATGAGAAGCGGGGCCAAGAGACACCAGTGCAGAGGACAAGGAGGAAAGTGAGATGAAGGAGGAGAGAGACGCGCATTTAGATGAGAATGGGAGGGAATCAAGGTCAGCAGTGTTGTGCACTCAATCAGGTAATGTCATCCTGTATGAGAGAAGAGAGAGGAAGGATGAGTTAAGACCAGTTAATGACAAGTGGGCACATAACCAGGAAGAGGTCCAGGATGGCTCAACAGGGGCTAGTAACCTGGAAATACATCCTGTCAGGTATGTGGTAGCATTCGGCAAGCAACCGGCCTTGGTGGACCCTGTTGAAAACACCACTCCAAAGACTCCAAAGCCTTGGAGAGTGCCGCGAAATGTAGTCCTGGCCCTGGATACTGTAATCACCAAAGTTGACGGAAGCAGTCAACTCCATTATACTATCGTAACAGGTCTGGAGATAGAGACCAGCAAATTGACGTTTCAACTCATACCAAAGGCTAAAACGTAGTCAGCTCCAATAGACACACGACTCACTGCCCCCACCTTGGCTGCACCAAGGAATGTCAGAATCGTTTGTGCTGCTGCCTTAACCAGTATCAAAGATCGCACCAGATACACCAAATTCCGCCACAGCAGGGCCTGTCCAACCATTTCAGAAAATAGTGACGGAGTCATACTTCCCATGCTAAGAATGTGCGAATCTGTGATCTATGTGTTGGCTGAGGAGATTGCCAGAATGTTACACACCAGATGGAACTGTGGTGACTGGAAGATGATCAATGTCACAGCGCTGAATGATACGGGGAAACTTAGGACTAATAGTACATAAAAGGAATGAGAGTGGAAGGAATTCTATTTTGGGAAGGCGGAGACATTGGAACATAGGGAGAACGGAGTCTGATGGTGGCGGTTTAATTTTGTATGAAACGGATGTGGGCTGAGGTATTGAGACATCACACGATGTGGCATGGTTGCACTGATAACAAATTGTATTAGTGGTGTGTTAGATGCATGGGATGAGGTATGGATGGTAAAGCAAAGCATGAGGAATCGTTCAAGGGTGGCATGTGAATTAAATCTAAACAGAGGGTTGTTGGTGTTGGAGGATTACCTTTCCATCTGTCTTTTCTCGGTCTGTTGTGGAGCAAAGCAAGTTATGAAATTGAAACCGCTTCGCCTTTTGTATTGTCTGGGTTCCCTTGATATGAATCTTCAGTCCCTTTTGTCTTATTTCCAATCTCACAGTATTGTCACCAATATTACCTGCACCTAACCCCCCCAGTTCAAATCACTGCCTCTGCCAATGGGTCTGGTTTGACGAAGTTGGCAGTGTCCGTGTTTGTTAATGTCCGCAGCATCTTCATTGTGGTGCTGTTGTTGTTTGCAAAATCAGGATCATAACATGTTTTCATCGGCCACCAATGCGAAACATACTGTAATTGCCAGGGTCGTGCGTAGGTGATATTCGTGACTCAAATGTGATATCGAACACATGATCAAAACACTCCAAGTTCGTATTGAGAGATTCAAGAACGGAGAGAAGTCCAAGTTGTTTTTCAAAGTTGTAACTTGCTTTAATATTCAAGAGAATCAGTAAACACAGATGAAAAGGAAATGCTTCAACACCAAAGATCCTCTCTGTATATACAATTCATCAGCCAACCTCGAACAATTCCTCATGCTCCGATGTACCATTCGAATACAATTCCATGATTTTACACACCCTCACCACTCTCAACACTACACGCTATCAGCACAACCATGCCGCATCATCCAACATCGCAACACCTCACTCCGCATCCTTCTTGTAATTTATTATGCCGTCATCATCTTCCCGCATTCTCAAACCATTTCCGCATCTCCCAAGGTTTCCGCCTGTCCGTTATATGATGCTTTCCAATCACTCTCCACCAATTAGCCAATATCCGCAAGTATCTTCGTATATTCCCAATTCTGTGATAGTATGCCCCCTCTAGGCTCGGGGTCCTCCAAGACCATGCTCTCATGGTCCTGGTTTCCCTGGATACTGTTGATGGAATTCTTCGTCTACTTGTACCCCATCAACACACAGTGCTGGTTTCGAACGATTGGCATCATATCCCGTTCAGCGAATAAGGAACTGTAGTTGATTTCTATAAACTCAACTGTCGTCCACACTCAATACTTGATACCCCTCCTCGCCATCAATCTCCTCAGGAGGGGGAGTGATAACCCGCTGTGGAACCAAATGATCATCCACCACAGTATCCAAAAGTGAAACTGATTGGACTTGGTCAATAGATATAGACGCCGGTAATTGAACCTCATTGGCATACGTGGAGACTATCTGAACTTCGGTACACAGTCCCGATCGCTTCCAGTCCATATTGCAGATTGCGCGAGTAGTTTATATATTTCGGGCATTGAGCCAAACCTAATATTCCACATTTTGATAAGTTGCCGGAACTCCTCCTCAATTCGAACCCTCTTGCTGTACCACCTGGCTCCATCTCTTTTCAACACGCAAATTTTGATCGACCAGTCCCATCGTTAGTTGAACCTGATCAGCATCCAACCATTGTTGATCCCGCTCCTGCCTCTGTTGCGCTGCAAATGACTTCCAGGGGTCTATCCGTTACACTGGAAAGAATGGTGTACACTGTATTGACTCAGGCATCCCATTATTAGCGGTGATCCCAGCCAGGGGTATCCACAGCACCCAATCACCCTGTTGATGGTTGACAAAAACTGAAAGATTCTGCTCCATATTGGCAGTCATTGTTGTCCTTTGTCCATCCGTCTGTGGATGAAATGCTGTTGACGTTCGTTGATCAATGCCCAAGTGGATAATGATATGGGGGTACTTAGATGCCTTTAATTGGTACTAGTACAGCCATAGATCCTATTTTATCTTTTCGTGACTGCGCTTCGGCCCTGTTGGCGTAAATTCTGGGCTGCCTCTAATTGTGTCTTTTGTTTGGACAATAGTTTACGAGCCTGCATAGCATGTCTCCTGGATATCGCTGTTGCTTCCTCCTTATCCGTACTTCGGATCCCTTCCACTGAAACAGCTCTTGCGATATCAGGAAGAGCAGAAGAGATTTCTCAAAGCTTGTTCGGTATCCTTGATGCAATGTTATCGATATGAATAGTTAACCTGCCGTCAAGTCCGATTACTCCGGCTAACCACCAGGCACAATTCGCAACGAATAGGTACTGATTCTCCCAGGCGAAGGATATAATCTTTCGAGGGCGTAGACTATAACGGCGGCGTCGCTTCCAAAGGTCATCGTCATTGACTTTCTAAAGAATACTTATTGGAACGGTGCTGCCGTTCGTACGCTAATATATTGGTATATATAATAATAGGTATAGGGATCATAAACACTCAATAATGCATAAAGGTCTTCTTTCGCTGGTTTCGGTTTTTTCTGACTGTTCGCTGCTAGAGCTTGTTCTTCCATTGTCCGGGGACAAATTCATCATTTTTATAGTCATGTTCGAGGGTCACTACTGCTATAGCAGGCCCGTACTTCCATGCCATGATTCCATTGCTTCCGTAATTGCAATGTTATCGCTGCGTCTTTTATTCTACTGAATGCGCCCAATAATTGATTACCACGCTCCCCTTAGGTTATCGTGTTCATATAATGTGGTTTTGAAGCGTTACGCTCCTGATTAATCTCAGGCCATCCATTATATTAAATTACGTCAAACACGTATCGGATAATAACTTCAACTTGGACATTAATTTGCATTCCGTTTGTTCAATAGATGGAACATTAACGACTGACACGTAAGTCTGCGTAATCGCAATCTAACTGTGTTTGATCTTCTTAGTGCTTTATAGCAATATAAATGCTTCACCATAATTGGCTATTCAGCATTGCTTTATGAGTTTAAACAGCATCCCACTGATACCATGCCATCGTACATTTTGACACGTCGTAAGGTTGCGATTCTTCAGGTCTTAAATCAATAAGCCAGGTTTGCTCCTAGCCTCTTATCTTCAGCTAATGGCAATAATCCCTCAGACACGCATGCTTAAGTCTCGACCTTCCGTAGCCCGGTGAGTGCCGCAGTTGTTCTCACCGCTTAGCGCATGAGCTGCAGATCCCTCGTACTGGCATTGGCTTATCGTCTGTTGCACATGTAATTCTGCGTAATCGCAACTTAACTATGTGATGCCCCGCTAGATTAGGTGTAGTAATTGTGGCCAAGAGCTATATGCATCTAAGAAGGTTTTTCACTTCCAGCGTAGGCAATATAATTGCATCATCATATTTGAATCCGCCATTGTGAGCGTTATCGTCACTGCTTGATTGACATGTGTCCCAAGTGTAATCCCGCCAAAGACCACTTACCTGACAACCATGATGACGTATTTCAAAGTAGGCGTTTTGCATGTCAGAGGGCTACTATGACAAGTACTTTATCGATCCATCATGTATCATTAACACTGTTAGGCGACAACCTCTAACAGATACATATCTGACTCGAAAAGGGTAATGCCAACGGAGGTCCCATATCCCAAATGATCGTCAACAGCAAGCCATGGGGCTGTACGACTTCTTGTAAAAACATCTTAGCCAATCTCACAGCACCTACGATGGTATGGGATTGTATAAAGTGTCGCATCTTTGGAAGTCAATCCACTACTACCCAAATGGCATTAAACCCTGGACACTCTGGTAATCCAACCAGGAGATCCATCAAAATATCCTCCCTGGGATTTTCCGTAACTTGAAGTGGTTGAAGAACTTGAAACGTTGCATGCCTGGAAATTCTAGTCCGTTGACAACTATCAAAATTTAGTACATTCTGATCAACAAGTTTCCACATATCGTTCTAATAATACTGTCTATCAAGAAGATCAAACATTTTTGCTCTCCCTGTATATCTGGCAATTGCAGTCTCATGATGTTCCTATATCAAATGTAGCCGTAGCCAATCATCCTCCGTAACATACCACTTCACTCGATACTGAACGCACCCATCATGCTCCACACAGTCCGCTATTGTAATCTCCATAAGGCTGCTATTTGGTCGTTTTGGATGTAATATTTCCCTGGCAGTGGGTCAATCACATATTGTCGATTCAAATGATCCTATATGCAAGCATGCCCTTGCACATGCTGACCATAGGCCAGCAAATGCGATTGTTCCGGTAGATTCTGCTGTTGTAGATCCACCAGTTCCATATTCTTTACTCTCTTATCCCCCCCCCTCAGAGAGATCTCCCGGCCTTCTTGTTATTCCATCCGCTGTCCAATTCAATTTTCCTGGACCACCTACTATATGTTACTCAAAGCATGTAAGGGCCTCTGACCAACGAGCCTGTTTGCAATTCAGGAGTCTCTTTGTCATAAAATTTTCGCGACTCATATAATCAGGAATCAATCGCAGGGGATATGCAGCACCATCATACTCAGGTCACCACTCCTCGAGTGCTTGGATAATCACCATCAGCTCTTCCTGACATTTATCATAAGTACATTCGGCAGTTGTATGCTTCTTTGAACAATATGCTGCAGAATATATCGCTCCATTACCATCCCTCTGTGAGCGCACTCCTGCCGAGACATAATCCGAGGTATCCATATCAATTATTAACTCTCTTTCATAATCAATATCCCGAAATGCAGGCACTGTAGTAAATGTTATTATCACTGTTGCAAATGCCAGCTGCTATTCTGATTCCCACGTAAATGGTTCATGCTTCGTCTTCAGCCTTGTAAGAGATTTCGCTTTGTCAGAATACTTATGAATAAGGCATTGCAAATTGTTTGAAAACTGAGAAACTATCTTACTTCAAAAAGATTATGCAATCGTCCATTCTTAGTCTTTTTCTCCTTGCTCCGATTCTGTACAGTCTTGACATTATCTTCATACATAGAAATGCCTTTTGTCAATATAATCAAGCCCAAGTACCTCAATCTTTCCTTATGAAACTCACATTTCCCTGGCTTCAGAGATAACCCTCCATCACACAGCCCATGCAAAATCAACTGAACACGACTAACGTGCTTTTCTTAGGATTCAATATATATCAGGGCATCTTGCAAATATGCCGATGCAAAACTGTTGAGTGCTTCTCTTATAGCAGTATTGATATTCAGCTGGAAAGCTGCTAGTGCATTCGTGGTCCCGAATTGCATCACGATAGGTTCAAACGACCCATACCTCGTTCCAATGGCCGACTTAAGCTCGTTTCCTTCCGGAACTCTAAGTAGATTATAGACTCATCGTACATCCAGCTTCCCCAATATCCGAGCTTTCCTTACAAGGTTCAAAGTTTCTTTTATCAAAGAATGAGGGTACTGATTCTGTATTGTCTTATTGTTAATATCCCAATAGTCAATACAAAATTGTAGCCCTTCTTCAGGTCACTTCGCAAACAGATCCGGCACTGTAAATGGTGAAGCTGCCTGTCGAATACATCCTTTGGACATATTCTCCTCCAATCATTCCTTCAGAATCACCAATTGGGCACTTGACATTGAATATAATGGTCCACACGTTGGTGTTTCTTCATCCGTCAGGCATTCCGCATGAACAATACATAATCTATGTGGCGGTCATCGATCTGATCACACCTGATTAAACAATGGAAAGAATTCATGATACTGTTCGGGAACAATCTCCTCAATGGGACGTATCTTCAAATCCTTTCACAGGAAACCCGGATTAATATCATTCAGTGATGCTATAAAAATCGTAAGCTTCGCTCAGGTTAATGTGCGAAACATAGAAGCTCCATAAAACATCGGAATATTTCCGCTGGGATGGTCACAGGGGTCAAATTTTTCGTTCAAATATATCAGTCTCCTTTCGATGAACAGGTTTGGGGGGAGCTGTGGTGACTCCAAGATCTGATACTGGTTCATCAGGGCGATGCATCATACAATACTGTGAACTGAACCTAATGGTACTTGATGCATATCATACTGCAACATCATGTATCAGTACCCAGGGCATCCCATGGACAATCGGATTATGTCCTAACTTTGTGAGAAACCTTGGTAATTGCTCCCCTTGGACTTGTATCTGCATGCCCACTATAGCAATATGCATAATATCTCCGGATTCAATAGGTCTTCAGTCAACAACCTCAACTTGTTTCTTTTCCTTCAATTTCTGAACTGGTATCTAATGATGGGGACCAACATCTTGATCCATAAATCCAATGCCTGTAGCTGCGCACTTAATCAGTAGATGTGTGGGTATTTCCTGCTTATTCACAATCAATGTACAGGTTATAACTCAACGTTTCCCATCCATTGATCCATATAATCGCTCCACCTTGCTAGCTGAAAGACTCAAAATTCCAAAGCGTTTCAAAGCATTTATAACAAAAAGTTTCTTCTCAACCAAAGTGTAATCCTGCTTGGGTTGAACAAAACATTTCCTGATTCCTCAGAACATTCCTTGGGTCCGACTTCCATTTCTGCCTCTCCAGCCGCCATAAATGTCTGAGCCTTTTTCCTTGCCATACATTCTGCTGCCCGGTGGTTAAACCCACCACAGTGTTCACACATCCCATACGCAAACATTATCGCTCTCACCTTGCCAGAAATCATCTTTTTGCTTGCGCCGGGAGCCATAGGAGCAGGTTATGGATATCTGGTAACTGGCCCAGCGGGGGTTCCCGAAGGATCCTTTGGAGAAGCAGGCTGCAATGTGGATGAGGCAAAAGCAGTCACTCTTGCTCGATTCTGCGAGGCATTCTCTGCTTGTTATTCTCCATATAGAGTATCCCTCCACTGGCAGACTGAACCAAAGGCGGGAAGTTCTTCAGGTAGATTTCTACACGTGATGGAATACTTCATTTCCTCAGGGAACCACATCCGCTGGGCATTCCATAGGAACGAGGGATTACAATGAACATCGCCACCGATAACTTGAAACTCAGTGTAGTACTGAGAGAACTCGACATCCTTGTATATAATCTGCCGCATTTTCCGTTCGATGGTAGCTACTTGGTCGTGGTCCCCACAATCTGTTTCCACGAGTTGTTTATATGGTGGTAGGTCTTCCAGCCCTATTGCTCTGTCCTCCCGGACGTGTGGCAAGATCTGGCCAACTGCTATTCCCCTCAGACGATTGAAAGTATACCGCATCTTCAACGGATCGTCAGGGCAGCTGGTGGGCTTGGATCGTATGGGGATCCAGTGTTGAGCAATCCTGTCTTTCAACTGGGTTCGATCTGACTCTGAAACGTCTGGTGAGTACGGAAATTTCTGGCCCCTGTCCTCCGGAGCCTGGCGAGCGGCTGAAGCCGCCCTGGCTGCCGGTGTCAAGGTTTTTGCTAACTGCGCCCTCAAACCGCTGACTTCCTCTCCAGATTTCTTTGCGTCCTAAGTCATGTCCGCCAGTTCCTGTCTACGTGCCTTGTCAGTGCCTGGGTGTGGGCGTCTCCTGCTGGCTTTGGTTCGTTAATTTGTGACAGTCTGTATCCGTTTCTCTAACTCAGTATACTCACATTGCGGGGGTAAGAACTGCCTTCTCTGTCGGTCTGTAATCTGCCGCTGTGGATCAATAATTCGTGGTGGGTGATCACACACCATCTGTACCTCCCAGATGGGCAGTCAGCACTGTGCCACCCTCGTTAGAACCTCTTGAGTCTGGCCGAACGATTCTGTTAGTTTCTTGAATTGGACTGGGTCCCTCTGTTGGCAGATCAGTGCCATGATGGTCCAATGGTCTTCTGCGGATACCAGGGTCGCTTGGGCTTACGTTGATCCTGACGTGAAACAGGATCAAGTACATCTACCAATACCAATGATACGCGTCGATTTTGGAAGGAGATGGGGTTGCTGGTACAACAACAATCAGTACAATTCCAAGGGATTTAGCTGTTGTTGCTTGTGCTGCTTCCAGTCCGATAGTGGACTGTGCTCTTTCAAATTTATGTCGTTTACAGTCACAGGCTTCCTCGGGGTCACAATTGGTAATCAACTGCAAATGAAATCCGCAACAGGTGTTCCAATGTTATCCAAACACTGGGCGGTGAATGTCGAGTCGCCCGCCTTCTGTAGCTGCATCTGTCCAATATATATTCCACAGGGAAGGGACTTCTTATTGGGCCAGAAAAGAAGCTTCACAAGGATCTTCTTCAGAAGTTGCTTTGATTACTGCATCGATATTCTCAAAGGCGTTCAATAGTTCGGGATCGAAAACAAGACAAGGAGATCCCACAAGGTCAACCGAATTGGTTTGTGAAGTGCAGTTACTGTCGTGCTTTTGCATTCGAATATGGTCATCAGTGTGGCTACTGATGGATATCAAATCTGCTATGTCAACGTAGCTCGTCAACGCAATGGTCGCTAATGTGTATCCAACAACGGTTTGCTTCTCGGTAACCCCAACAAGAAACAAAACCAACGTCAGAACTATACTTCCTCCTTCGGGAGCGATGTGGGCACATTCATTATCACTCACGGTTTGGATATTCCAAGTTCTAATGTAACGGGTGGGTTTGTGAGTAGGTGATATTCGTAACTCAACTGGGATATCAAAGCCAGGATGACAAGACTCGAAGTTCGTATCCAGAGAAACAAGACAGGACAGGAGTCGAGGCTGTGGTTCAACATAGTAACTTGCATTCCTGCCGAGGAAAGAGAGAAGAAAACGAAATCATCTAACACCAATGATCCTCTCTGTATGAACAATTCATCTGCCACCCTCACAACATTCCATATGATCTGATGCACCATTCGAACACCATCCCATGAACTTACACAGCCTCAACACCACACCTTGTTGGCACAACCACGCCTCCTCACCTGACCTTGTAACACCTCACTCCAATTTCTGATTATACAAAATGATACCGCCAGCATCTCGCTGCACCCTCAAGGCATCTACGCATCTCCTAACGTCTTCAGCCTTCCTTAACACAATTCCTTCCACACCCACTCCACTTATCTACCAATATCCGGATGTATCATCGTACATTCCTAGCACGATTACACATATGCTCGAATGTTTGTCAGGAACCTGGATGATGGCGGGTGTGTGATCACTCTCACAGCCGTTGAGCGTTCAGAGCAGGTGACGTTGGTCACTATTTTTCTCGGAGACAAGTGGGATACATCCCGCAGCAGCTGGGGTGATTAAACTAAGGGTGATTAGGAAGTATCGGGCCCGGCTTTATATAGGAAAGAGGTTACAAAGTTTTGAGTGAAACCATGGAAAGGAGTAGATCTCAAATGGTGGAAAATGAAATGAGGAGCAGTTGGTTGATAGTAAAAGGGCGCTTGCAGGGAAAGTGGAAGGAGTATACAGCAGGAATGAGCAGGAAATCTTCAAAAATGAAGCCAAACATTGGCTCAAAATGCGGGTCTATTGAAGGCAGTGACGATGGTACTTTGCAAAGGTAGGTATTGCGATTATGTGTGGGAAGTGTATCAAGGACTGCACATCGGAGAGTGGAGTAGGAAGCTGGTAGCACAACAGTGGTCGATGGGAGAAGAAGCTGTGGTGAAAGAAAAGAGAATACCCTGAATAGAATCCACAACTTTTGTCTGGGTTTCTTAGACATGCATTGCTCTGGAACTTACACAAATGCAATCCTGTCCCTCATACCTTTATTCAACAATATGCAACTGAGACAAAAACATCAAAGCAGCATGGGTGAGCTCCCGCAATGAATGTAATGCCCAGAATGTCAAGCAGGTTCTTGTGTCAGATCGACATATGACAGATGCTGAACTCAATTGGCGAGGAACAGCTGTCACCCGGGCCGTCTGCATACCATTACACCTGGATGTGTGGTGTATTGCCAAATTCTCACATAAAGAGTAAGGCAGAAGGTTGACACCTGAGAGACTAAGTGAGCTATGGTTAGGGAGCACGAAATGGCCGAAGAAGCAGGACACCCTCCTGGATATACTATCGAATAGTGATTCCTCTCCCCCATGGCCATGGGAGGAACGGTGAACGATCACTCATGTCGTCGAGCAACCCCATCGTATTGGATTTCAGACTACTCGTAAGGTGTTGATGGATGATGTATTCCTCTTTCCGAAGAAGGTTATTCTCATGGAAAAGACATAGTTGAAAAGGTACTCAGGAAGGGCCTATTCGAGCCCACTAGGGGCACAAACACGAAGGCTCACTTTGTAGTTCCAAACAAGAATTGGAATTACTGCATCATCTTCTCTACCATGTGTGTGAATTGACATCCACTGGAAAATGCTGGGATTCTGCTTAACATTGAACAGTTTGGCAAGGCCATCGCAGTGCTGCCCAGTTCTTCCCACATTGACCTTGACCCTGGGTACAACTAAACATGTTGCCATGCGATCGCCGGGACTATTTGGCCATACAGACTATGGACGGCGTGAATTGGCCAACGATACTTGTTCAGGGAGCTACAAATTGGGTATCTGCATTTGTCACATTCTCAAGGACAATACTAATAACTGACATGTAATCACTCGGGGAAATATTCGTCCACAATGTCTGAGTCAAAGACTCAAAGAGTGGGTTCGGAGACCAGGAGATGTGACAGTTGCCTGGAGTTCAAAAGTTTGTTAATGAACACCTCCAGAACCTCCATTCCGTACTTGCCAATGAGGAGAGAGGCGGACTCGCCATTCACAGAGTGCAGTCTGACAGGTGCTGGAATGGAGTAAAAATAGTCGGGTTTGTCTCTGGAGAAGCAGGAAGGGGGCCACAATCATCAAAGGTCAACAAAGTGTGGAATTGGCCCTGGTGCGAGACCAGACCGAAGTGCGGGGAGCTTTTTGGGAGTTGCATATACTATCGAATATGAATCCCCAAGCATGCAATAGTTGCCGGGCTCCTTGTCTGACTCTTGCCGAGAGATGTCAAGTGTCAATGGACGACTGAGTAAAAGCAACATCTGGCAATTATGAAGGAGGCACTCTGCAATGCTCCTGCGTTGAAGACATTAGTCAATAGTGTTAGCAGCAGGCAGAATTTTCTGGGAGTTAATGCCAGCTTCGAGAGTTGATTGGTAATCTTACTGCAGCCAGATGAACATCAGGATGAGCACCTGTATTAAAATAAACGCGAACATTCAAACAATTCCGGGAAGAGATATGACACGGGAGACAATGAGTGCGGAGGCCTTCTCGAGGCCCTATGGATGTTTTGCACCTATGTATATGGCGTCAGATTTCTTAGAGCACCAGACGCTAACACATTAGTTCACCAACTAAATCTCACCGCCGAAGACATGCTATGAAGAAGAACCATCCGGTGGATAGCGTGGATCCAACCATTTGACTTTGACCTTAGTCACATTCCAGAGAATCCAATGGATATCCCCATGACCTTTCACAGTGGCCACAAGGTGCCAGGCAGCCTAAGCTAGGAGTGGATGATGATTTTGGGGAACCAATTGAAGCAAGATTACAGGCAATCTGGGTGGAACGAGATCCAGAATGAAAGAGGAAGGACCAAGCATAGTAACCATTTGTTGGGTAATGACTGACGGAGGAATCCAAAGGGAGATGGAAGGAGATAGGCAAATTTCTGGGGAACCAAAAGCGGCAGGAAGGAAACACCACCAAGGAAAAACAGCGATTTCACTGGTGAGCCATGAAACACCTCATGTCAGATGGAGGACTCAATGGCAGCCAGAAAACTGATGAACTGCCGGCAAAGGTGTTGGTGAGCGCACAGCATGATGGGAAAGCAATATAAGGTGCACACTAAGTGATCGGGCAAAGTGAAAGTGAAGGAACGTAATGAACGATAGTGAATAGGTACTGGTGGGCGGAAATGCATGTGGGCATCAAAGACTGAGGAATAACATGTGAGCAGGGCGGGACGAGATCACCGCTACGGTATAATGAACCCCTGAACAGCCTAACTGTCAGTCACTTATTGCAGCGAGAAAAATTGAAATTTTGTACATGCCCACCATAGAGGACAGTGATCAGCAGCCAGTGGTAGCCAGGTATTATCTTGGTGGATTATCGGTGTATTCTCCATGAGTAACACAAGTCTTGGAAAACAGAAAAAGTGTGATCAGTCGACAACAATCACAGCAATTGAAAAATGGATGCCGGCAATTGATTCTAGATATCAAATTGGCCATGGAGTGAGCCTTGCAGCACCAGCGAGACTGCAGGAGGAGGGCGCATGAGAATCCACGCAACAGAGTTGGTGTACGTGTAAGCTTCACAGAAAATGCAACTGACGCAATGTGTCCGCCAACGAACAAGGGATGACATGGACTAAGAGGCTTTGCCTCACTGAAGTGATGATCTAATTCTGAGTAAGCGGGAGGAGTGACCTGTATGCTGGTGAAGCTGCGCATGGTAGGAGCGACGCACCGATGGATGTGGCGATGGTGATGGCAATAGCTGTGACATTCATTGCCAGGGAGACTGCGGGCGCAACCATATTTGCGCCAATGGGGAGAGACGAGAACAGAAAACGGAGAAGGAGGAGCGAGGCCCCGGTGGCCCCCAGCGACTGCAGGTGCCGCATGGGGAGAACGATACGACAGCATGCACAGGAGCTAACACAGATGCACCAAACTGTTGGACATCATGCATACCTGGTGGTAGCCTGGGCAGCCCGCAAGGAGGCACAGGTGCTGGGAATGATGCTGTGTATGCCACAGAGAGTAGGCGTTGGACTCCCACTGTGAGGATGATAAGCTGTGGGGGGCAGGCTTCATGAACACGATCATAAAGAGCATGAATGGGGTAGCAACAGGCCAGGAGGGGTGAGGGAAAGAAAGAGAAATGACTGGAAGTACAGGTGGTTGGGGGCTGGAGTCTTCCCAACATGCAGATGCAAAGCAAGAAGAGGGACCAGAGAAGTGGTAGCAGCTGCAGCAACAACCGAAGCACAAACTGCAGCTCAAAATGCAGCCTAAATTGCAGCCCACCCCCAAACCAAAGTCAGCACCCACACCCACTAGACGGCAGGAGAATGTCCCACCCAGAGCCAACAGTCAGAGGGCACACATTGTCCCAGGCCCAGGCCAAAGCCCCTGCCTGACCGCTGGATCAAGACTGGCAGAGCGTCGCCTGACATCAAGAACAGACGAGAGTGTACTGCTCTCCAATCAGATGAAGAAGGAAATCACGTCTACAATCAATTGTGTGCTCTTTCATCAGAAGGCACCAGCCAACATTAGGATACTGAATGCGAAACGGAATACCAGGGGCGTGATGCCTGCAATCACTCACGCGAATGCGAGAGCAGAGATGGCTCTGCTGTAGAGTAACATCATCTTCACAGAAGCGAGGACCGTAGACAAAGGAGCTGTGGACCTCGAAGAGAATGTGTCCTGGGATAGGCCAAAGACACACAGAGTTGCTCGCATATGTGACATGAGGAAAGGCAGTGAAGACATGGAGAAAATTCGAGAAGGATTTGAAGCGGGGAATGAGGGTATAGTGATCCTCACCCAAGTCTGGTGGCTAACATACCTCCTCACCATCAGGGAGATGAGGCAGAACAATGAAATTGCCCTGTCATCAGTAATTTTTGTTCTAAACGCGAGCAAGGTTTTACAGAGCTTATTCTTGAATGGCATCAAGGCGGTGGGGGTGTGGTACCAAGTTGAAATCTACACAAACGAGAGACCTGACAGCAGCTGTGTGCTCTGCTGTGGGTGGGGCCACATCAAAACAATGTGCTGCAGCAAGCCCAAATCATGTGCCTAGAGCTCAGGCCATGACCAGACAAGCGACCACAAGTGCAATGTGGTGGGATGCACTACAAAGCAGGGATCACTATGCGGCCACACTCTGGAGAAGTGCCAAAATTGCAGAGGAACTTATATTGCGTTCAGCAGCAGGTGCATGAAGAAGAAGGAAGCCACCGAAATGGTACAACAGAGCAGCAGAACAGGGCTAGCAGGAGGATCATTGACGAGTGCCGCTCGGGACATGGCAACAGACTCCAACAGTGTGGTGCTTAGGTCTAGGCTCTAGGAGGTGGTGGAAGGAGCGGAGATGCAGAGGAAATGGCATATGTGGACAAAGAAGAGGAGGTGACGGGGGAGGCAAGAGATGACACGATTGCCGAGACTGATACGGCGACCATGACGGTGAATGATTCCAAAACTGAGACTGAAACTGATGCGTTGGCTGCCAATGATTTGATTCATCCAGCACAACGGCACATGGTATTATGAATGAACCATTGCATTGGCGTTGATGGGAGTCGAACACAGAGAGGATGTAGTGTTCTTCAAAGAGCCACCAAGAGAAAGGGGTGGGATTGGGATTAGCAATTTGGCATATGAAGTGAGAAACAGATTAACACTTTCGATAGAAATAAGGAAGGGGAGTGGCCTGGGGGTTGATGAGCAGAGGGGCCACAGATGATGTTACCGCAACTGACTTCAGGAGAACAGGTGAAAAGATAACGAGGATTGACAATGTTTGCGATCAATAAGACGGGCAGGTGGGAGAGTGAGAGGGTCCAGCAAGAAAGTTGAACTGGTGGAGAGTCAGTCGGCAGGGTGGCACTATCCTGGCAGGAGACTTTAATGCCCACAGGAAACAATGTGACCAAAGATGCCAAGTGAAGCGGAATACTGTTTTCTGGGAACACTTGAGTTACAACAATGGACTGGAGATTGGAAATGATTCCAGAACCACCCACCATTGGACAGGAGAAGACTAGGCAGGCGAGTCAGTCATTGACTGGATGTTGGTAAATCAACCAATCATAAAGTAGATCAGACTGGCCGATGACCACGCCACTGCATCTGACCATGAGGTTAAACAATGGGAGGTGGGAGTAGACCAGCAGAAGGAGGCCGAATATGAGACAATAGTAGGGTGAAATCTAGTTGCAATGATGGAGAAGTACACGGAAGCTGCGTTGAAGCGACGGAGGGAATTAACAAAAGAGAGACCTCAACTAGATGCAGAGTGCACAGAGGACGAGGTGGAGCAGGAGGTCGCATGGTTGCTGCTAGCATTCAGCAGCGTTCGTGGTGCCACAGCTAAGAAAGTCACGATATGGGCCAGGTCAAGGTGGTGGTGGAACGCCAACATCATAGCAAGAAGAAGCACGGTCAGAAGTGGGAGAAGGAGAAGACACATCTCGGAGGAGGCCACCCAGTGGAACGGAGATCTCCCAAAGTTGATCCGGCAGTTCAAGAGCACAATGTGGAGCAATTACTTGCAAAACTGTAGGAGAGCCGAGATGTGCATAGTGGCAAAATACATGATGCCTCAAGCGGGCTTGACCGTGTAGGCGTTAACAGATAGAGAGGCGAAGCAAGTGAACATATCATCGGCGAAGGAGGAGATGCTGAGGCACATATCCTATCCCCAGTATGACGATGACCAGTACAACGAACCACCTCCAGCCGAAAGGGCACACCCATGCATCACAGAGCCACCAGCCATGCGATCATTATATTCTCAGTCGGTCAAGAAAGCACAGGGTCCACACAAGCAGTCTTTTCGCGCTATTCGGCTGCTCTGGAAGTGAGGCAAAGAGAGAATCATGAGGTTGACAAGGGTGGCAATTCGTCCAGGAAGTAACCCTGCGGTATGGAACTGGTCAAGCAGCACAGTGATTCATACGCCAGGCAAAGATGATAATTCAATCCTGAAGGCCTACGGTTCCATATCGCGGCTAAGCTGGAGGAGAAAAGTGGTCGAGATAGTAGCTGCAGGGATGCTGACCAAAGAGGCCAAAGTAACACTGCTACTGCACAACGGACTATTCGGTAGCAAGAAAGGAGGGTTAGCCGTCGAGGCCCCAACCATCATGGTTGACTGAGCTCCTCCACAGTTGACAAATGGCCACATAAGAGGCGTACTTCTCATGGACAGTGAGGCAGCCTTCCCCAGCATGGTAAAAGGAAGACTAGTCAACTCGATAAAGGTCAGCCAAATGAAGCGAGACCAAAAACAATAGATGGAGAACGTCCTGTCGGAGTGAATGGCAGAGAGGTTAATCAAGAGCAACACCATGGAATGACACCCAGTGGAGGCAGGAGTCCAGCCAGGCTCACCTGTAACACCAATCCTCATTGCGATCTACCCCTCAGGACTAATCAAGTGAGTCGAACGGTATTTATCACAAGCCAAGCGGCTATCATTTGTAGATGACCTCAGCTCAGTGGTGACAAATAGTGATGTCAACCATGTCATCTCGATACTTGAGCAATGTCCTGTTAACAGCATCAAGTTTACAAGCAGATGTGGGCATCAGTTCAACACTGCAAAGACAGAGGGGGCACTATTCACACACAGACGAGGCCACAGGAAACACCTCTGGGCAAAACTGTCCGCAATGATAATAGTCAGAAACGGGACCATCTGATTCAACACACAAGTGACATGCTGGCTGGGCATCTGGATGAAAGCTCATCTGAGGTTCAAGGAGTACAAGAACCGATGCATGAAGACACCCAGGGAAGCAGGAGTCAGACTCCGAATACTGACCAGGTCAGATGGTGTGCTTCCTGAGAGCGTAAGAGCATTCCATGTGGTGTTCGTCTAAGCGGTTGCACTATATTGGAGTGAGCTTAGGTGGGACCCCAGCGAAGCAGGCAAGCAAGACGACCACCAACTCCTCCTTAATCGACAAGCCAGATCCATCCTGGGTGCGTTGCGCATGACTTCGCGGTGTGTACTAATGAGAGGGTAAGGGCTTACTCCGGGGCCGGTAACCTTACACTCCTGACAACAACAATTCCCAGAGAAATTAGAAACCAAACACATTAGTAAGCTAGATGAGATACACAACAACCAGTCTTCCAGTGCACCAATATGAAGAGTAGTCAGGAATGACCCTCAGCATCGCAGGACAACTGATGGTGTGACCTAGCCAGCCCCTGGCGAAAAACCAGTTGTCAGGACCACCACACTGGACGACACCACTGCAGCCAAATGCACCGCACTGCGCTTGGCAAGAGAGAAAGCAGCCAGAAACTGAGCTGGGGTCTGGATGTGGTGGACAGATGGATTGCACTCAGATGATGGCTGAGTGGGAGTCGCAGCAGTGTGGACACACAGAAATGAATGGAAGTCTTGGCACAGCATTCGGGGCACCGGACATGTTGAGGTTGTCGACGCCACAGTGTAGACACTCGGGCTCGCTCTTCTCCTGCCAATCGAGATGAGAGACCACCTGCTGATACGTGGTGTGAAGACAGTGGGAGTCGTCAGTGACTCACTGGCCGTATTTCGTACAGCGTCCCACCTGCAGCCAGGGCCAGGGCAGCGTCTGGCCAGGCGGATCGACAGCAGTGCGTGGAGCCTGCTCCCACATTGCATTTCAACTGAAATCCACTGGGTCCCGGGATACTAGAGAATCCCCAGAAACAAGGAAGCATACCGTCCGGAAAACTTGGCCCGATGCGCAAGCAGACTCACAGTGCTACAGCGACCAAACACCTCTGCCTCGAACAGGGATAGATTAATCCCAGATGGTAGATCAGCAGTGAAGCCACAGTGGGAGGGCGACAAGTGCAACAAGCACTTCAGCTACAGACGGAAGGGCAAGGCGATATCCAAAAGACCATTTCCGGTTGCAAGCGTAAAGTTGCTGGCCCCCCTGGTTGTACCGGCAATATTGCTGGCAAGAGCCCACTAGAGTCTAGCTGAAACAGTTCGGCCACCGAGCTGATGAAAATTGCTTGTAGTTTGGAGGGACTGTGTTCCTGAGGTGGGTGTACATCTTCCGGCACTGCAGCCGGTCGAGAGACCATCAGAGAGAAGCGGGGGAAGGTAGTGCGAATAGTGACAGGCTGGAAAGCTGGCTGATGCCAGCACTTGCAGATCTCTGAGCTGTGTATCAGAGAAGAGCTCTGTCAAGTGGTGATGGACTTCGTGGCGGGCACGGTTGTCTGGAAGTTTTCGCCGAAACCAAGTAGCAGCATGGTGTGTCCTGAGGGCTTAAAGCTCAGCAGTCGCACTGGCGGCAACGAGGTTATACCATTCTTGCTTTTTGGCCTTTCTTTCTTTCTCTGAGTTATCATCTGTCAGCGGGGACGAAGAAAAGTTGGAGGGGAGCTCCAAGATCTAGCCGGCTCGCCCCAAGGTTGAGGGGATATCAAGGTCCTGTCATACTCCAATTACAGTCAATACAGTATGATTGTATAATAAGAACAACATCTTAGACGATTGGGAGAGGCACAACTGGTGAAACAGGCTACATTGGAGAAGGTAGCCGATTTCTTTGATGATGAGAAAATTTGCTTGTTTGGCACTCCGGAAAGTGTGGAAGTGGACACAGGTATATAGAACCAGAAATAGGATGACCTTCTCCTCACATGTTACAATATCTGGAAAATCACTGTAACACAGTACGATGCTGCCGGTGATAGAGTAATCGAATAGTGACACTGAACAATTGTGGATGACCTGTCCAAACTCACAGCCAGCTTGGACAAACAAAAGAGATGTGGATTGATGACCTGACAGCAAAGCTTTCGGCTGACAGGATCACCGTTAGACATACAACCGGATATTAGCCATTCCTCTGTATATTCGTCAATGATGCAGTACTGCTGATAGAGCTGGAGAACATAACATGATATACCACCAATTGAATCCAAACAATCGACAATACAGTATCACTGCTAGTCGTGAGAGCAAGAGAACTGGAATAATGGGAAGAGAATATCAATATTGTTAAACCAAACCTATATCAGTTGAGAGATGCCAAAGAACGTGAGTTCGACCAAGCACCCAACCTCCGAGTTGAGGATCACCAAATTGGCGACTTTGCCCTTGTACATGAACGCACGATGGAGCAGTCTCACAGAGCCAGACAGGATGCTATGTGGTGAGGGTTATACCAAGTCACAGCAACTACTCAGAGGTTGGAGACTAATCGACTACCAGAGCTAGATGGAGCAGAACTTGCCCCCTGGATAGATGGTAGTGGACTCAAAAAGGACTTCACTCACAATGAAGGTGTACACAGCACTCCAGAACATGTTATGGCGAACACCACACAGGTGGAGTAATCAGAGGTATATGACGAATTTGAGGTGCAGAATGTTGCATGCCAGTAATATATAGACAGATGATGGATGGACTTAATTAAGTGGAAAGATTAGGAGAAACATTTGTGGGGACAGGCAGAGGATATGGCGCAGTATGAGAAACATGTGAATAGGTAGAACGTTGCGCGTCTGGTGCTGGCAGACCACCGATCCACCCAATGATGGGAAAGATGGGGGAAAACATGAAGGGGAGAAAGAAGAGCCAATACATCGACACTAACGAATAGAGTTCACAATACCTAAGCAACACAATTGAGTGGTGTTGCGAGATCATGGGCAAATAATGAATTCCCACAATTCCATGGATTTGCGCGACAGAGGGGGAGGAAATATTCCTATTGGCTGAGTTGCACCAACATTATACAAAAACTTCCTACCATTCTACCCTAACCCTCTAGTAACCTCGAGCCAAGAAACACTAGAACTATTGAAGAAGTGTGCAGAAAATTCACCACCAAGAACAGGAACAACCACAAAGATATGTCAAATTTCCAAATACATACGGAGAAAGAGATGGGGATGAGTGGAAGCAGCTGAGAGCAGATGTCCGGAGAGCAAACTAGGGAAATCAGGACCCACATAGAGACTGGAAAATACAGGATCTGGTACAAATCACCCCTCCAGCTATATAATGAGCCTCCCCAGCCCAGGATTCGTAAGGAAAGACACCCACCATCTGTAACATTCATCTCCCTCTGCACACTGACGACTGCGCTCAGAATTACCATCACAACTGACAACCGATGACCGACATGATGTTTCCATTAATGAATCTCATTGCAGTAGTACACTACGATGCCATGGAGTTAGTAGTGCATTTAATAACAACCACCGCTTTTTTGATCATCGACTCTACACGTGTAGCAGTCACCACCAACGCGGCCACCGCCACCCCAGTGGCCACTACTACACCCACAACTACCACAGCAACCACAATTGCAGCCACCACCTCTGAAGTCATCTCAACGGCAGAGGGCTCCACGGGAGCCATCTCCACCACAGCCACCTCTACCGGTGCCACCTCCACTGCCACACCTACATATACTCTTTCTTCCAATATCACTCCTATTACATGTAACCAGTCTTCAGCAACAATTTCGTCAAACACACTATCACACATCCTCAGGGAATTCATTTCCAATAGACTTGTTGAATCGTTAGAAGATTTCGTGCACATCGCCGTTGAGAGCTCTCCCCTTAAACCGAAGTCAATTTGGTGCTCGAGATCTATAAACTCATTGGTGACATTACCAAGGCCACAAAAGCCCCGGTCACTTGGCTGTGGAACTTCATGGAGAGTCACCTTCACTGGAAGAAGTTGAAGTACCAACAATACAATGACTTCCTTAAGGCTCTCGACAGCTCAGGCAGGGTTAGGGAAATGATATAGTAACATCACTCTGTGCAGCAGAGGAAGAACGGGGCAACAAACAAGCTGTGGGACCTCTGGCACGACTATCTCGAAATTCAGGATATTCTAAGCAACTCCCATGGTTGTGAGAAGTGGATGCAATTAACCGTTATCGCCAACCAAACATCCAGAGATTCCGGTATAGAGAAGAGATGCCTCAATCATTCATGTGTCAACGGTCTCAACTAGCTAAGTTGGAAGTTACAAGTGAACACGTGGGATACTTCAGGCGACTAGCAGGAATCTTGAATTCCTGTTACACAATGACTCCTGATAGCTGTAACAAGGGATCCACTACGAAGCAATAGGTACGAATTCTTCTCAACGGTTTGTACACCCACATAGTTAGTGCAGTAGTATAGATGGCCTCAATCACGCCAGTCGACTCTGGACCATCTCACCAACAGTGCTGTCTACCGACCATCAGATAACCATTCCACCTCCAATCACCCATAAGAGCAGGATGCTTCCACCACCAACACCACCAAACCCAGGGAAAATAAAAGGAAACTGATGGGAGCAATTTTGGAGGTCTTTGAATGGACCTGGCTGAGGATGGATCTGAGGATGGATCCAGCACTCCCCGTGAATCAGACAGTGGTAGGATTCCACCAGCGCCCACTGTGAATGATGCAGGTACGATTGTGCCAGCACCGACCATCAATGGGGCTGGTACAACTCCACCTGTTCACACCGGAATTACGGCCTATACACCCTCGAGTGGCCTTCCCCATCCTAAGCAGAAGACCACCCATAAACCTGAATGGCCTGCCACTCCCAGTTGCAATAGCAGCAATTCTGACAACGCCAACAATAAAGATGATGGATACGTGTCAAGCATTGTAGAATTGCTCAGCCTTGATCCCGACTGCAAGAGAATATTGGAAAACACAACAAAGATGTTGACATACGACCAAAGAAGACTGGGGAACAAAGAGGTGCCTGTTTGTCAACATGCTGTAAACGAAGATGGCGAGTTGATTATTGTGGCCCGGCTACAAATCACTGTCGCTGTGTACAGGATGCTTGACGGGATAGTATGATTCAACACTCGGCTTGGAAACATGTTGTCCATCGCAAGTGTTCAAGGAAAATGGAATGGAGACACAGAGGGTGACAAGCGAAAGTGGGTGAGCAAGGAGTGAGATCTTTTATATTGTTTCATTTGGGTTTATGGGTTTCGTTTGAGTTCATGGTTTTCTTCTGGGTCTACGTCTGTGTCTTTCCTTTCGGTGTATGGTGATCTTTTCAGTTTATGGTTTTCGTCTGGGACTACTTCCATGTCATTACTTTAGGTTCATGGTATTCTTATATTCTTTCAGGTTTCTGAGCATACGGTGATACAGAAGAGAAGAGGTGTGAGTGGCTCACAGGGCCAGGGAGGTATTGTGGAGGGAAAATGTGTGTCTCACCACCACTGCAACTCAGCTTGGTAGAGGACTTAGCTACTGCGGGTATAAGCAAATACAGGGATATTGGAAACAGACACTGTGTATGAAGAGTACAGGGTTACAGGGGTCACAGTGAAGAAATGAGTGACAGGGATGCCAGAATTGTCACACCCTGCGGTGGATAGCATGCATCGTATAGTGTAGCACATCAGATTATCTTTCATCATATCATAGAACACACTATACTTTCCATCTTTTGCACATTTTTATTTCATCCACTCTAGCCGGGACTTAGTGTTAACAATGTGTCCTGGGAACTTGGCAGGGGTCTTCAGTTGGGCTGGAAAAAGGGTGTGGTTCGGTATCTGAACAATCCAATGACCAGACTCGCAGCTTCTTGTCGTGCCAAACCCAGACCCTTACCCATTGACCCGTGTGTTGGTGCATCGATGTCATGTTTGAACTTATTGTCAGCCTGAAGAATGAAAACAATGAGAGATATATTCCCTTTGCCATCCTGAAGAGGAACGTCAACTGAGTGTCCATGATGTTTGGAGCTGCATTCTGGATGATCTGATGGGCGACAATTACTGATAGTCAAAAAAGCAGTATTGGCTGTCTTGATAGGTAAAAATGAAAGCAAGATGCCCCCTGCCCCATCATGAAAATGAGTGTCAACAGAAAGTCTACGATTTCGGGTCTTGCATCATGAAAAATGATACCGCTATGTGACTGGAATTATCCATAAAAGCAGTTTTGACGGTTTTTGTAGGCAACAAAGCTCAACTAACACTATCTTGCAGCTATGTAAATGAAATCAGCTGTTAGTGTTTGGGAGGCAGTCGCAGGAATATACCTTGCCAATCTGCCTACACAAGCTGCCCAATCACTGTTTATAGATTCTTATGATCTAGCGCCACATTGATTACTGAAGATCGCAGACAAAAATCGCTGAGGCTCCCTTAACTCTTATCATCTTGATGCGGCAGGGAGTACTTCACCAATTTTTTGGCTTACAAAGGCGGCCAATACTCCATTTATGACAGTCGGCAACCATTCACATCTCAGATTACCCAACATGCAAAAGTAACAATTGTTGATACATGATTGATGCTCATTTTCATAATGGGGCAGGGAACATGTCGCTTTCTCTTTGTCCTACAAAGGCGGCCAATACTCCATCTATGGCAGCCTATGACCATTCACAACTGTGATTACCAATGATGTAAAACCAAAAATCATTCACACTCCATTGATGATCATACTAATGTATTGTCTAGTCAAAATCTGCTCACAGTATTAATGGCATTTATAATTGTTTCAGCTTATTAGCTGCCAGTCAGATTGATCTAGCAAGGGCTCCATGGCGAAGCTAGGCCCAGGAATATTCTTCCACCGGTCGCTCTGATTATATGAAAATTAATATCCCATATAGAATTGAGCATTTTGCCTGCTGTATTACAGTTTATGAACAAATATTTGCATGCGACTACTCATTATTCTCCCAAAATAGTTCTCCATATACAATCCTCAATCAAGGAACATATAGATCCTGGTTAATAATCTTTAACTCATGATGTCCCACATTTTCATGGTTCCCATAATACTTCTCCATTCCATTGCACAGACTATAACGATCAACTTTTCAGCCTGTTTCTTTGACCTCTGGGATGGGTGAATCCATCTGGGTACATTTTGTACGTAACTCACATCCCACAGTGCTGGGATTTCGGGATTATTGGTGACATGGTCATGCACTAGGTCTGATTCATCGTTTGCCTCCATGTTATCTTCACTCACGTTTGGGTTATCCAAGTCACCATTTTAGTTAAACCAAGTTTTGGTATCGGAAATGCCTTCAGCTATGCAATCCTCATCACTTTCTGCTGTATGTCAGTCGATTTTCTTGATCCACCATACATTCAATATTCTAGTTCATCCTCCAAGGTGGTCCGGTGCAGACAAAGCTGTTGGCTAAGGTGATCTTTCTGACAATGGAAATGCTGCTGCACCATCATATTGAGAGTATGTCCAGGATGAATTAATGATCACTTCAGTAACCAAAATGTTTCCAACAGCTGCCATCTGTTTGGTTTGAGCACGTCAATCTTTCTGGGTCGCACGGAGGGTTTGACTGCCTTGCAACATCTCTCAAACGTCGTGAACCTTGGCTATTCTGGGCAAATTTCTTTCCTCTACTTCCCTGTTCAGTTCTATGACGTTTTCAGCTTTGATTGTATCCAATACAGGATCATTGCCTGCCAATCTCCCATTAATGCCTCACGTATACTGCCTTACAACAAGTCTTTAGGGATGTGTCTTGTGTTAGGTTTTTGACTGCATCCATCCGAAAAGGTCTCTGTCATGGGAAAACCAGGCCTCCACTCAGTCACCATGTGGTATGATATAGAATATGTCCCTTGCCACATTGGAGAGATCGGTGTACATTGAGTGTGTTGCTTCTTGCTTGTGCCACCAGTCGATAATATCAGGTAACCAAAATGTATTGCTAATCTCATTGGGGTCAGATTGGTAGTTATTTTGATTTGGATTAACTTTCTTCAAGTTTTTTGGTGTGTGAGGCGGTGAATTGAAATTGAGCCTTGCAGCTGTGAATAATTATGCGGCACGATCACTGCATCCAGGTGTCATTTCGGCATCATTTTTGGACGTTGAGTATTGATCATTATCGCTGGACAAAGCTGTTGGAACAAAAGAAGATTGATCATATCCAGAAGCCGTTGTGGAGACGGGATTGTTACTCGCAATTGTCAATGGTTTATTTACTGACAGTTGCCAGTGTTTAGAACAGTCTTCATTGTCCACATCCTCCTTAAACACCTCTTTATATTGGGTTGAATACGAAGTCTCATCATCAGGATCCATATCAATTCCCATTTCCCACTTCATGATGAATCGCAGCATCCGAAATTGATCAAGGATTGGTACTGACACGGGCAGCAGACTGGTCGGTGGAGTTTCTTCACAATACTATTTCGACAGCTTCTGTCGCGCAATCTCCACTACACAGCATATATCTTCCGGCCACTGGGTTTTCTTCTTCGCCCAAGCTCGCATAACTACATCCATATGATCGAACATGTCAATCTATACAGTGATAATGTTATGAAGAGTAACGAGATGCCGTTTCGACATCCACAGGGTCTCGTATCAGAATAGCCTTAAGACTTCACTGGCGGACTTGACGATTGCCCAATTATCTTGTCAATGGTCATGTGAAGAATTGCCGGTATTTGCTGAATTTTGGATTCTCGAGCCAGACTGGGGTAAATTTGTCTAAATCAGCAGGTTCGCTCGACCATCTTTAATGTTGAATTCCACAGATTGATCAAATCCAGACTAGGTTGTACAGCGATGCGTACTGTCGCATTTTGAAAGTCAATTAAATGGTTTCGATGCCCAGGTGTCACTGTAATCAAGGCAGCATGCATTTTCTGCTATACAAAGGTCAGTTTCAGTACTTTCAAATATTCTTCAACAATGGGCTATCCCAATTATCATTGCGAAACCTGGCTTCATGGCCAACAACTTGTTGATTCTAGCATTGCCTTCCTTTCGATGTCATTGAGTATTCCTAATGTCTGGTGTTGTATTCTCTGAAGATTGTCAATTGCACACATGCACTGCCCATGACTTGGCGTAGCTATTTACCTCGAGACTGCTCATAACTTCAATTTATGCCAGGGGAAAGGAGTGCGCCATACGTAGTATGAGGTTTCATGAAATGGACCAATCGATTCCGCTGGGCTCAAGTGTTGAATGTAGTTCCCGGGTAATTGATTGATTTGAAGAATAATTATCAGCCATAATTCCACCTAAACAGCTGTCATTCAACTCTCAACGTTTAATGAATTCTTTCAAATGTATGGCTAACCATGCCCCGGTATGTTGACCATTAACCTATTACAATCAGTTAGCATTTGTAACAGGAAACGAAGTGGAAATCAACCTCATTCAATGCAAGCTGCACTTCACACAATGCACAATTTCGATCCATATTGTATCCAACGACCAACATCATGGTCAATTTATTGATGATGTCCCCCCATCCAAAGCTAAGATAACTTGATTTCTTCATTGCAATTGGTTCCAAATTGCATCCACAATCAGTAAATATTCCCTCCAGCAAATGTTGCGAACAGTTCTGGCGGACGGTAGCACAAGATCACAATGTAGTGTGTTATATGACCATTGTATTTTGACGTTTGATATAGCATCCCATTGATAGTGAGCTGAAACACAGCCTAACATGATGGTGTGATTCCTGGTGTGTTGGTGGAATTTGGCAGTTTCAAAGTCCGTGTCAGCCATTGTAAATCATGTTGTGTGCCATCTCAGTTACTATGGCAACGGTCTAGATGTCCATTAATAATTTTAATTGGGACCTTACGATTGTCATTCATCAACTTCCTTTTGTCATCAGGATTGCCAATGCTGTTTCATCGAAAGTTGACTGACTCAATTCATATATTGTTGACTCAATTAATTGGATTCATATTGCGATGTGCGCAATTGCCAGCAAGTGTTTCCACAATGAGCTGGTAACATGTTCTGGTGGATAACGAAGAACTTGGTGGCGAATGATACATATGATGCCAGGGCTGCCAGTCTCCTCAACTCAGTAATGCAAATAGAATCGCTGGCAAGAAGCATGTCTAAAATCATTCCAAGCAATTGAAAGCTTGAAGTCCACATTGATAGAAGTCAACCAAGCCTCAAATATGATTTGGAGGGTAAGGTCATTCATATCACGAATACAGACACCTTCATTGTTGGAAGATATCATAACCTCTATCAACGAGGTGTATACACATTTAAAATCGCACATGGCATTAGGAATTTGAACCCGGAGTGAGTTGAGTTGAGTAACAGTACAAAGCTATGATATCGTGAAGTAAGCTGCTGGTTCTTAACTGTTGACTCTGAAGAAACCAACAAGAAAAAAGTATAACCAGTGAGACATTGCCATGGACGCTTATTTTTAGAAGGCGGTAGTGAAAGTGTTAGTAACATTTTTCCCTATAAAGGCAGCCAATACAATGATTATGGTGTGATTCAGATGCCCAGACACTCGATTGTTGAGGATGTAGCACCAAACATCGTTGATGCTCCATTGACCCTCATTTCTAGGACTTGATAACGATATGCAGACTATCATTTTTACACATAATGGTGGCGACCATCTTGGTTATGCTGCATAGTATTCGCACAGCCTTTGGATTATACAAGATGCAAGCCCATTAATCATTGAGTTTCCGTTGACACTCATTTTTATAAGGTGGTAGTGATATCATTTGCTTTATTTTGTAGAGATAGGCAACCAATACATACATTCTGTAACATTTTTAATCAATAGCCCTGGGATCATCCGTATTGCAAGTCCAAAAATCATTGACGCCTCAGTGACGCTCGATTTTATAACTCCGCAACTAGTGTGCTGCTTACAATTTTTACTAAAAAGAGGCCCAATTGTTTATGATTCGCAATAAGGTACTATGCAGCAGGTGTGATTACTGAAATTCTAAGACTGAAAATCGTTGATGGTGCGTTGAACACTACAGTGAACACATCTTATCCGTCAGTGTATGTTCAATAACTATACGATATGAATCAAATAATGATTATTGAAAACCAAGCAATTGGTTGTATGTATAATCATTTGCATCAAGAAACTTTGTGTACTCAAATTTTCAGAACAACCACCACGCACATTATTTGTGTAATAGATAATGTAGGCCGCGCGTATTCCCACACTATCAGCTCAGAATTCATGGTATGTTGATTTTCAAGGTAAATGTTGTTTAATAAAGTCCGACATCCTCAGCAGTCCTGATCGAGCTCCTTTTCCTCAATTTCCATGACACAGCTTAAGCGATTTTCACACTCTTTACCATGCACACCAGGCCTGAGTTGAGAGTTAGACAGTTGGATGAATGCATGAATACAGCATGACGGTTGTCATACAGACAGATTTGTATTGCACACAAATCACTCCTTCCATAACTCATATGACATCACTCACTTAAATGTTATTAGTCAATTTCTAAAGGAATTTAGTTTGTGCTTTCCCACTAGTGATCAGTAACCATAAAGGCGCTCTACAGTGTATTGCACATCTTGCAGCTGTATTTGGACACTAGAACTTCCGCATGTTACATACCACTCTTGCACATGCACAGTCAAATTATCATGTCTCACAGTTTGGTCACTGAAATCAAAGAAAAGCTGACACTTAGCAAAATTGGTTCACACAATGATTATTGACTTGGTATGATGTCAAAAGTAGTGATTTCCCAACCTATTCTTCCGTCGATGCACGTGCCATCATCATTTCTTTGTCCAAATTCAATTTCTATATGGTGATTAGGTATATTGCAAAATGCAAAGGTAAAGGCTGCTGGGTTCAATAGGATTTCCGATCTTAATCTGTGACGAATCAGACTCCATGTCTGCGGGAAGTTACTCTATGTGTCTATTGGACAGCGGTTTCCCTCAACCTAGCCTCATATGACTACTTCGTGGTCAAGAAGTCCCAGGTGGCATTTGCCATAATGTGGTGATCATATCACGGGACTCCATGAGCTCTCCAAATATTCGGGGTGCAGATTTGCTGTGTTGTCTTCCGAATGCAGTTTGACAACTGCTGAAAGCTTCAGTTCAGTTGTACTGTACCCCGCATCTGTTTCTCGGAAGTAGTCGGCTGCATCCCCTCATCCCGGATTGGTCAATTCGTCCAGCTTCATCCTCGTCTCCTGAAATCTCTCTAAGCGCTGCTGTACTGTTTTCGAGTTTGTGCCCATCACCCAGCCAGGTTTACGATATTCGCTCAGCAAGCCATGCTTTCAATCTTCATGATCTTCCCATTCCTCCTCATCATTGGAAATTGCGAAATTGCTCAGACTGTGTCTGATTGCATCCAACATCTCCTCAAATGTTTGTCCAGGCTCTGAGGATATCAATCCCCCACTTTCAGCACTTCTCATATCTTCCTGCTTCTGGATAATTGCTGTCTCTGAAACCTCTACCCCCCTTCTTGCCGCAGTGGTTTCTCTCTTCACATAATCCTTGATCTATGTCTCTTTCTGTTTGATTTTCAACCAGTGTGTTTCATGTGTTGTATCTGCCACAAGCATCATGTTGGATCGGAACCTAGGCAATGCACCCAGGACTCGGACCCATTCATCTTCCGTGTTACTTTTTCCTTCCAGTGCAAGATGACCTCATCGTGTGGATCGGTTGGTCCATTTGCTCTACTTGCCAGCTTGAAGTGGTGAAAAGTTATTTTTTAGAGCATTGAGCATTATAGTTTGTGTTGACTTTAGTATTGGGTGAGATGTTGGCTGTCATAGTATCTGGATAATATGGAGGCAAACTGTGTCATTTATGTCAAGGTTGGAACATTGAAGCAACTTGAATAAGTAAACTAAACGTTTTGACTGTCACTAAAATGTGAATAGTTATGCTAACAATAAATTATGACTCAATTTATAGCGTCAGTTTCATTTAAGATCTGTGGGAGTTTTGAGACAAACATCACCCGACGTTCTGCCCTGGGAAGCATATGCTGTATATATCAAACAATCGTGAGAATTCAGCTGTTGTAAACGACGATTAATCATTGTAAACAAACGACCAACATTGGACCGACATATTGCAAGTCACCGAACGGTTTGAATCTCCTGCAATCTGCAATTAACCGCAGCATGATTTAACCACAGTGAACCTTGCAACTGGGCAGTTGATTATTTCCTTTTGACTTAAAGCGAAGTATATATTCCTCAGGACTTCCCACTACTTTTCGTTATCATCTTTCTCACCTATTCGACACCACTAAATCATAGCTTCTCAAACCCCTCAGTCAGTTGAACATGGTATCTAACCAGCTGAATCAATGGGTGTTACACCCAATACATCACGCTCTAGTACACAGCAAGAATTGGGACGACTGTTAGTCCACCGCAATGTTGCTGTTGCAGCCAACAAAAATATGACCCAGGATGCATATTTAGAAATTGTTCATAAAACTGGAAGCAGCAAGAATAAGAAACTGGATGCATTTACATGTGAGTATATTAATTTGATCTTAAATAAGGGTCAACTAACCATATAATGTGCAGCGGGTATTGATAGTAATCTATGTGACCAAGTCATTTCGGTCCGTAACTGGAAACCTCCAGGGTCTACCCAGTGATTTTCCCACACAGTCCACCAAGTGGAACATCATGATGCCGTTGGTGCCACGATATTCGGGAACAAATTTTGTGAGAAGTGTCCCCAGGAGTTGACAATACCATCTGTGATTACCTGAGAGGAGGCTACGGAAGCACATATGCTAGCGGTCATTGCTGAATTTCATTACTAGATGCTGCAACTAATTCCTGTTAGGTTTTCAACATGCCTGCAACAATGGCATGGCAAAGAGGTCAGGTACACCTCGAACATTCTGATATGTGCCTTGCATCGAATATGGCCCAACTGGCCACAGGCAGGTTTTCACATGCCACCATCAAGGAAAGACAATGTTAAATCCAGAAACTTTGGGCTGAAGTCGAAGAAGAGAAGAAGCGGGGTGTTGAGTCTCCTGGGAATAAAGAGGTGAAGCCTGCAATGAAAAGATACCCGTCTATGATTCGTCAGAACCACACAGATGGCTGTCTTCTTTGCCACAATAGCACAGCAAGGAATCCCCAGCTATGCTGGAGGCACAAAAGAACAGGTGCTCCTCCACCAGTCCAACGCAGCCATTCAACACCAGATCCGACGCCAGCTCCCCCTCGGACGCCAGCTGTGCCACCCGGTCTCATTCAGGGTACCCAAATATCAAAAACCGACAGTGTGCAGCCCCAAATGCGGAATCACGTGTTTCTTGTCCCAATACTCAACCTGTCAATCTTGATGTATTAGCCAACGATAGCATAAACGCTGAAGAAGTTCATTCAGATTTGCTGCCTGATGAAAGAACATCATGTCATTAGTGTACTATCTGCTGTGTCAGAATGCTTCTGTAATACATGTTGAAGACGAGAGCAGCGTATTGAACCTACATGTCAGTGGAAACGAGCATTAATTGAAAGGAACGGGATTCTAAGTGTATTATAATTTACAATATGCAGACACTTTAATGTATAGTTTATAGCATATATTTATAGTGATTATTAAAAAACAATGTGGTAATCACGGACAAAGTACATGAAGACTTTAGAATAGCTGCCCAAACAGAGTAAATGATAAACTGAGCCAAATTAAATCATTTCATAATGCGGATACGCCCATGGCAACATGAGCATCAATGGAGTGCCAACAGTTGTGGGTGTTGTAAGTGTGGGAAATAAAAATTGATATTGACATTATTGGACATAATCCAAGTATTGGCAGCCTTTATAGGCTGATATAGCAGCTGCACGCTGCCTGCCCCATTATGAAAATGAGAGTCAACGGAGCGTCAATGAGTTTTGGTTAAACATCATTGGTAAACTGAGTTGGGAATTGTTGCACACTATGATAAACAGTGTATTGGCAGCCTTTATCGGCAAAAAGGTACGCAATGCTGTCATTCCCCCCTGCTGAAAATGAGCGTCAACGGAGCATCAATTATATTTGGCTATGCATCTTGGGTTATCTGAATGGTAATGTCTGGCAATAATTCATATACCATGTACTGGCTGCCTTTTTAGTCAAAACAGGGGAGGACATCCTTGTTACCCCAGCAGGACAATGAGCATCAATGGAGCATCAACTATTGGTGGTCTTGTAAGTTAGGTCATTGAAATGTCAATTCATCGTACTTAAGAATAATAGCGGTATGACCGGCCATTATTAGCAAAAGAGAAAGGTGAATGGTCTCTGCCCCATTCTGAAAATAAGTATCAACAGAGCATTACCAGATTTTGGTATGGTAAGTCAGGTAATTGGAAATTAATTTGTTTGCTGATATGCATAACCGACCTATTGTCAGCCTTGGTTGGCAAAAAAGGATGCGACACAGTCACTTACCAATTCTGAAAACGTTGTGACCCCATCACGAAAATGAACATGAACAGAGCGTCAACAGATTGTCAATAGAGTGTCACGAGAGTGTCATCAGAGTGTCAACAGAGTGTCAACATAGTGTCAACAGAGTGTCAACAGAGTGTCAACAGAGTGTTAACAGAGTGTCAACAGAGTGTCAACAGAGTGTTAACAGAGTGTCAACAGAGTGTCAACAGAGTGTTAACAGAGTGTCAACAGAGTGTCAACAGAGTGTTAACAGAGTGTCAACAGAGTGTCAACAGAGTGTCAACAGAGTGTCAATAGAGTGTCAACAGAGTGTCAACAGAGTGTCAACAGAGTGTCAACAGAGTGTCAACAGAGTGTCAACAGAGTGTCAACAGAGTGTCAACAGTGCGTCAACAGAGCGTCAACAGAGTGTCAACAGAGCGTCAACAATATATGGCTGTGGATACTACATAATCATGGCATCACACGGATATAAAAGCTTAAAACAGATGTATCAACAGCTTTGTAGGCACAAGTACACAATGTTGAAGGGGATACACAGATTCCAAAATAATCGATATTGTCAACTGCAAAATATATAAAAATGTATCATTAGGTGCTGAATAAGCCATTTTTGTAAAATACAGTTATCAGGATTCAAAAACCAAAGCATTATATGAACGTACGAATGGACCCGCTGAACAACCCACTGACAGCCCACCCATTTCAAATGGGTTGTGGATATCCATTGAACTGTACCTACACTACCAGTTCGAGTCTATTGATGTCCAGGACTACCAATATGGAAAATGTTTGGTTCCAACCAGGACCCTGACCCGATGCGACTGTTCGTAACGGTTGATAATACTACCCGGGCTCCATGTTAATCCATGGAATGGCGTGCTTACTCCCAGCCAGGTAGTATTTTACTTTCTCACCCTCTTGCTATGCTCCTCAAGGCAGAACCGGTCTTCCTCACAAATTCCATCTCAATGCGGCAATAGGTGAATCAGAGTGTTGATGATTGGCTCTCAACTGTCTAGCTCCACAGTTTCACCACAGTGGATGCTAAACCTTCCGGATCTGGCGATATTGAAGTTGTTGTCACTTTGGATGTTTCTTTTTTTTCTTCTCTCCTCCTCTCTTTACTTCATTACTGCTTGGTATCTCAGCCCCATACAAATGATGTTGGCTTCAGTTTTAACCACCTCCAGAGATAAGTCAAGTGGAGGTGCAATTTCCGGTTGTATCAGATCCACCAGATGACTAGCAAACAGTACTATTCATTTGTGGGAATTATGGGTTCATACATTTGCACACATTGGATTGTCATTTTGATTGTTTCCTTAGCTTTTCTTATACTGGTATACACAGCCAAGGGCCTCTGCACCCTAAGAGGGGTATATTATAATGGCTTGGCTGGATGAGACATATTCACAGCTGGGTAATATCTGCTTTATCTAGTCAGCTTGCTACAAGCCTTACATTACTAGTGACAATCTTATTTCACCTTATTTACTTACCTTAACTCACCTTGTACAACTATTCACTTTCAACATCCCTGTTTGCAACTGAATCTACTGATATACCATAAGACCTGCCCATTCAGAAATGTATACCAATACCTTGGCCCAATTGATGTTAGCAAATGTTATGGGTTACCGGGCTACGATGCAGGGTACAACCCACCAAGAAGTCACCGTCTGGGTTAAAAACCACCAAGCGACGTGAACCAGGTAACTAGCACAGGTTTGTGACCAAGGCTCGACATTAACACACGGTTTTTCAGCTGGGTTGTAGCCTGACTGCAGTCCCAACTTTACCATTCTTACACATTTGGCTGCAATTAAATACTTCATTTCTAATCATATGTTGACATGATAAGTATGTAGGTTGAACAGTACAATCCTCTTTGTCATCTCCCATTTTCAGATTTGACATCCACCTGATACTCCTTGAGTGGCTGTGAAAGAAGGACAAATTTCGATAGCAATTGAAGGGTTTTCAATAAGGCCACAACCAATATTGGTCTGATGACGAATCCGACTCTGGCGGATGAGACAGCTGCTAGAGCTGTACAATGAACTTACTGATCATGTCATGTTACAATCAGAGCTCAAATACTTCATTGGAGTGATAGAGATGAGGATTAAAGGCCATGTTTTTGGGGGTAAAACCGGCCAATTTGCAACGGTCTTGATGTTTGTGTGGTAAATCCCATTGCAATAGTTCGGTTCCGGTTGCAACGGTATTCCGGAACAATTGTAGCAGCTTGGCACCGGCGCTAACACTACTTTAGATGAAGTTCAGACTATCACATTAACCAAGGTCAAGCAATAGGCGACACATGTCACCTGCCACTTCCCATACACCATACACCTTTCACCCCACACCTTCTTTCCAATATCTTGTTCCATTCACTGTCAGCCTTGCACTTCCCCAGGCCATACTGCTGCAACTCACCATGGGAGAGAATGCAGTATCAATGAACATCTCTTGCAGCATCTTGGCACTGATGTTTAGATGTGTCTGTCCTTTCAAGTTGGTAACTGAGATTATAGAGTCCATTAGACTGGCAGTGAATAGTCAATTACAGTTTGGAGAATACTTCAAAGTATGCTGAGAAGCACAGATAGCAGCATAATTTGGGGGTACTTCAAAGTAACGCAGAGAAATATTTATAGGTAGGGTGATACCAATATCGGTTTGGAGACCAATTGGAATACTCAGAGGTATGAAATGATCCAACTTCTGAGTAAATTATTAAGCTGGCCAGAATGATATTATAAAGTGCAATAGGGAGCTGACTTGAGAGTATGGTATAAAGTATACATAAAAGCATATTCAGAGTTTAGGTTGGGAATATACTTGTAGGAGTACTTTGAAGCATTCTTATATCTTCCTCAGGCACTTAAACTCTAGAATGTTACTAGTATGCCATGGTAAGCAACCAGAAGTGTAAAGCAATACAATTATGGATAATTACATTTAGAAGGTTGGTTACAACCTTGTGATATCCAGGATAATATATAGTATTAAGTATACATCATTAGTTGTACATTAGAGTATTCCATGTATTGCACTGCTCTATAGAGCCACATGCTGACATGCATCAAAAATTATATAGAGTCCAGTTCCAAACTACAGTAAGCAATTATTCCAAATTCCGAATTTGTTTCTGGTTCAAACCCAGAACCGGACCTCGAAACCAGTTATACCACACACAAACCCCGACCCGTGAGAATGGCTTAGTATTTCCCACAAAGACTAATCATTTCAACCTGGCAATTTCAATAACAATTAAGTTTCGAAGTTCTCATCGTATCATGACATGATCAATATATAGAGTGTGCCGTTCTAGCCAGTCTTTTTCCTCCCGCTTGCACAATGAAAATCTGATCATTATTTGTCAAGTCACAACCAAAACCCAAACCATTTCACATACCAATTGCAGTTATTTCTCAGTGATTCAACAAATATTGGTTGCATCACAGATCTGTCCGCAGAAGATGGAACAGCTGCCAAAAGTTCATAATCAACACATTGATCACGTCAAAAAACAATCAGAACCAAAAAACTTAATTGCACCTTGAGCTGAATTAACTGGAATGTCGACCAGTCATATGGGTCCAACCTCGCCAACATCTTTAGCAATAATCGACTCGAAATTGAGCAAACCAAAACGGCCTAATCAGTCAACAACGACAACATTCATCAGGTAGCAGACACCGGCGATCGAAGCACAGGAACCTCGAGACCACCCAGTAGCTAGGGCAGAGAGCGGCATAAAATCACCGGCATTTGATTGCTGGCACCGAACAGACCCCAGACCTATAATTCCATCCTCTCCGGCCAATCGAAGGAGGTCCAACACGCGCAATGCGACATGATGCCAACCATGTCAGTCACATTTGTCACCCAAGAGGTCAATAGTCATGTCGGAGCAATGAGCGAAGAACCCCCAATTGAGGGACAAATGCAGAAGGCAACAGCAGGAGAGGTCAGCGGGAAAGATAATAGGCGTTTCCTTCATGGCTGCAAACAAGCAGTAGGAGCGGAACATGAATGGAAAAATCCTGAGGAACGAGACCTTGTAGCTAGTGAACACGCCTGGAGACAGCCGAAATCGAATGGAGTGGCCAGTGATGCATTAGGCATGCGACATCACTCAACTTCACCAAACTATTGCCAGAATTGCCAGAATTCAGGAAGCACATGCGGCGTGGGAAAAGGCACAATGGAGCGGCATGACAGCATGGCTGGAGGATAGAGAGACGAAATGTTATGATTGCCACAGGGACAATGTACTATGGGGGGTGGACATTGCGGATATGACCGCAAAGGTGCTGGCCACATCGAGAGTAGGCGAGACTGCTCTGACGCAGAAAGCGAGAAAGGAGGCAAGAGACGAGACAGCAAGGCAGGAAGGCAAAGCCCTAGGTGCCTCACCCCCATGCAGGCGCAGCTCAGGGACGCGATTCGGAGGAGTACCGACTGCAGCAGAAATGATACTGCAACATGTGACCGATGGCCGGAGAAGCGGCAGTGTATATAGGTCGCCACTGCTATTCTTGCATCAGTATTGAATATCTTCGCACTATACTCTCCATCTATTCCCACTGACTATGCTATGTAACCATATACCATATCATAAGTCTGCTGCCAAGCGTAGGCATATGTGCCCTTACACTAGATCAGATTTTCAGTAATCGTATACATCACACTAACGAAGATATATGAGTTTTACCCCTGTTGTCAATGAACGACATAATCGACAGGAAATGAACAGCTTGCACGTCAATTCTACTGTCAATCATCTACTATGTCTGTTAAGACAGCTACCAGAGGGCCTTTGCACTTGGCTAGTATACGTTCGAGAATGGAAAACTTCCCATCGCCTCATGGCCGAGTGACCCTAATTCCACCGGAGGAGACTCCATTGTCCCATGGCATAAGATCCACGACGTGAATGCTCAGGATGATTAAAGAGATACTTCCCACAGGGACGATGACCAGAGTGATGGACAACTCCACAATGTGAGCGACATCCTGGGCGTCAACGCCAGCAATCCCGAGGCAGCCAGGCAATCCTCAATCGGGTCTATGCAAACACTGATGGAGGAACATCCTGATATACTCCACAATGCCATTCAACAGAATACTCAACTATGTGGGCAAAATGCAAAGCTGTTGGAGGCCAACCGGAATTCTGCAGCGAGGCTATTCGACTACAAGCAACCAAATTGAAAATCTTCAATATGACTGATCCAGAATGGTACTGCGGCAGAGTGACAGTGCTTGATAACGTCTTCTACACGTTGTGATGTAACCTCGAATGCCAGCCTCACCTAATCCCACATGGAGACGACAACATCGTCAAATATGCAGCGAGCCTTGTTAGCACCTGGATCAATCACCCGGAACCGGCACAGAGACAGATACAGACGACCGATGTGATGGAGTGGCTTCGAGACCTACGGAGATACTCAGTTCCCATTTTGGAAGACTTCAGGGCCTTCGCGAAAGAATAGCAACAGATGTATTGTGACAACAACCGTCAACTTAACATCGCAATGAAGTGAATGACCGACTTCCTTCAAGGAGCGAATAAACTGTTGGGAGTCCACACGAATCGAATCAAAGCAAATTGGAGACCAACAGGTTGGCTCCTGCAGAAGAACAAGATCTCTTACGAAATGGCTAGGTGCAGACTACGACCAGGACATAGATTCAACAAGAAACTGTTGACCACAAACAACAGAAGATTCGACACAATGGAAGAGCTTTTCAACCACGCTGCGGATTCCGAAGTCAAGCCGAACGGCAAAAGCCCCAACCACAGCAGCCACATCAACTGCAAAAGCAGTGAAGAGAATGATCTCAACAAGGCTGCAAGAAACGCAACATCTGACCATATATATCTGAGTCGGCTAAAGTGCTGATGCCTGACCTGGCAAAGTCGGACAAGGTTGGTAACTGCACTCCAGCAGCTTGGGTCTCACCAGAGCGCTATGAAACTCGGAAGTTGGAAATAAAATGCATACTCTGCGGGTGACCCAGATATAAAACATGCCGGTGCCCGAAATATTCCCGCACTAACTTCTCCGAAATCTGTGCTCCTCCAGCAGATGGAATACTAATCAGACACCAGCGCTACTGCAATAGTGATCAACCAAACAACTGGCCTACATCTACCGGTATCTAGCTTGGCGGGAGAGGATGTACGAATGGGACCCTGGATTGCAGTCATTGGATACACGGGTGGTGATGCCAATATTAGAGGAACTTCAACCGCATCGGATATCACTCATCTTGAGGGTTGTCTTAGAGAGCCCAAAAGAAGTTACGTCAAGCCAACATTTGGGTGCCAGGGCAAGACTGGATTCATCGCACATTGTCCACGAAGACCAGATAGTTGAGCCAGTGAGACAATTCTAATGATTACGAGCCTTCATCGATTGCGGCGCTACACGCATTGTTAATTCTCCACAATTTCTCAATATACCAGGACTACCTCACGTAGCAGCATAGATCACAACTCACGGCCTTGACGGTCAGGTGATCGCGCATGCAAGAGAGAGCTGCAAGACAGCGATGACAGTCCAATGTAGGGATCGTTTAGCCCTGGTGCACGAACCAGAGGTGCTAGTCATCACAATGAGGGCATACGATCCAGTTCTGGGATGTCCTTGGATCAAAAGCCGCAACCTGGAGATCGACTGGGCTACCGGCTAATTAAGTTGATTAAGAACCCCAAGTTGCCAAAGGGAGGCATGCAGATCAGCAATGAGGGTACAGTGGTCTGAAGGTCGGGATCACAAAATTTCTGACGTACTGCTGACAGACATTAGCGTAAGTACACCAATGATCGACTCGATGTCAGAGATCCCTGTGGATCCAGATGGAAACCCAAGGCCCCAATGTGAGGACAGCCCTACTCCAGGTATTGAAATACTTGGAGCAACCGAATTTGACCATCTCTTCGCTAGGGATGAGATTATTGAGACATTCACTCTCGGATTTGGGGAATGCAGTGGACTGCTGGGAGCGACTATGGAGGTCACTGCTTTGGAAGATGCAGGTGAAATTGAGACTATCAACCCAAAGCGCAGGACAAGCAAGCAGTGAGCAGCGGCGGTAGTTGCAGCAGATAAGGAACCTCACTCAGGTATTCATGTATTACAGCTACTGGCTTACCAAGTGACGATGCAAGGTTGTTGGACTAGCGGTCTTGGGCTCAATCCTGTGTGAACCGCTTGATCCGCAGGTCCCTGGTTTTCCTTCCCTCTCATCTTCCCAAATCCCATGTCAGAGATAGAAACTAACATACAGATGCTGCTTCTGGTGCTGTTCCTACTGACGCTTCAGTTCATATCACTGTTAGATACAAGGACTATGAGGACTCGTTCAACAATGACATGGCAGACACACTCCCACCGCACAGACCAATTGACCACGCAATCAATCTCGAACCAGACCTGAATTTACCATACGGCCGAATCTACAACCTTTTGGAAGTCATGTTGAATACCCTCAAGGCCTACATGAAAACAAATGTAGCCTATGGATTCATTCAGAGGTCATGATCTCCTGCCACAGCAACAATCATATTAGCAAAGACGCAGGATGGCGAATTGCGGCTGTATGTAGACTACAGAGCTGACAATAGAGCAACTGTGAAGAACCGATATCTTCTCCCACTGATCTCGGATATGCTCGACAGTTTGTGAGGAGCCCTGCCCTTCACCAACCCGGATATCAGAACCGCCAATTACCTTATCACAATCAAGGAAGGTTATGAGTATAATACCACGTTCCACACTTGCTATGGGAAGGTCCAGTACCAAGTTATGCCATTCGGGTTGATGCACACACCATCAACTTTTCAAGCCTGTCTCGAAGAATGTTTATGGCTTTACATTGACGAATTCCTGAGGTGCTTCCTTGATGATATACTGATCTACTCGACGAAGAAGGAGGAGCACATAGAGCAGTTACGAAAAATGTTGACACAACTACTACAAGATGTTCTGAACAGCAAATCCGAGATGTGCCGTGTTGCAGTCACGGAGGTGGGCTTACTTGGATTTGTCATCAGCCCCAAAGGGATTGCCATTGAATCGGACCGCATATGAACAATTCAGGACTGGCCAACCTTGCAGTCTGTTAGGGCCAGGCAGGTGCTTCTTGGATTCGTGAACTTTTATTGCCTGTTCATCATGAACTATGCAAAGGTATCAATGCCAAATTCAGACCTGATACAGAAAGCAGAGAACTCCGGGACATCTGAACATGTCAAAAAGGAATGGACACCGGATGCCGAAATTGCGTTCCGGAATGTAAAAAATGCCTTCACCAATTCACCTATTCTCAGGCATTTCAATTAAGCCGAGATGAGTATTTGGTCGACCAATGCAAGTGGATTGGCCATGGCCAGCATTCTAAACCAGTACGACGGTTTCGTGAATTGAAGACTAGTAATCTTCCAGTCTCCAACATGCTCAATTGCCGAACAGAGCCACGACACATGCGATTGGGAGCTGTTGGCCATGGTGCACAGTATGAAGCAATGCCGGCACAACCACGAGGGAGTGAATCATTTGGTCCTCATACAGTGCGACTATAGGAACCTCCAATATTGGCAAATCTCAAAAGTGCTCTCTCGGAGAGAGGCTAGATGGGCCAAGATCCTCTCTTTGTACCACTTCGTTATGGAACACCAGGAACACAAGAACAATCCAGTTAATGGACCATCAAAAAGACCTCACTATGAGATCGGCTCTCACAATTTGACGGCAATTCTCCTGCCCAGCATAACAGTAACCACTATCACCAAATCATATGGTGACCTGCTCCCAGAAATCAAGACAGCCCAGGACACCCGCTTTTCCCCACAGAAATACGTCCAACCTTAGTGAATGTTTCAACCGCAGATGAGAGTTGGTATTGATCAAGCTAAAGAGCTATGACCTATGATAGGAGGATATACCTACCCGTGGGACTCCACAGTAGAGTGACCAGCCTGTTCCATGACAATACCGAATCCCCTCACTCCAGAGAGCTGAACACTGCGGACTTCGTATGACGGGATTTTTATTCTCCTGCAATGGAGTCAGAGCTACAGAAGCATGTTGTCGGGTGTGAGTAGTGCCACCGCATCCAAGCACTGCGTCACTCATCCTCTGGACTCAACATGCTACTCCCACCGCCTTCTTCCTCCTGGGAGGGACTTACCCTGGACTAAGTTGCCGACTGGCCAGAGTGAACGGCATTGGGATACACTGGGATCCTGCAAATCATCGACTATTTGACTAAAATGGCGACTGTCCTCCTCTGGAGCGAGAATGTTGACTGCACAAAGCTAGCACGAATGTTTTTCAAACTGGTAATCTGCAAACACACTGAACCCCACAATATCACCACCGATCATGGCATGGAGCTTACTAGTCGATTCTGGGACGGAGTTTGCTCCCACCTCAGTATCAATCACTGACTCTTGACAGTGTTCCACCCTCAGACGGATGGTCAACCTGAGCGGGAAAATCAAACTTTGGAGCAGTATGTCCAAGCCTTTTGCAACAATAAGCAGGACAACTGTGTTGAATTATTACCACTGGCAGAATGTGCATACATCTACTCCATCCACCATTCCTCGCTGATGACACCCTTCTGGGTGAACTACAATTACCACCCTACAATGCAGTTCAAGCCTCCCAAGGACGTCAGTTTCAGGTCCCAGGTGCAGGCAGACTCGTGATAAAAGGAATGGAAAAGACTCACCGAATGCTCCAGAATAACATCATTGAGGCTCAGGAGCGGCAAACAAATCAGGCCGGTGGGAGGGAGACACCTTTTGCTGTTGGAGACAAATTATAACTATCGACGAGGAACTTGAAAACATCTAGGCCTTCAAAGAAGCTTAATTAATAATTCATAGGACTGTATACGGTAAGTAAGAGTACCAATAAGAATGCTTACAAACTAGACTTGCCAAGTACAATGTGGAACCACAACGATTTCCATGTGTTGTTTCCAGATCGTTATATACTGCCAGTCAGTCGTCAACCATCATCAGAACCACATCCGGGGATAGTCAATGAATCATAGAAATAGGAAGTCAACCTCATACTCGACTGCAGGTGAAGCTATCGGAAGCTGCATTATCTCATCCAATGGGCCGTTCAGAACCTGATCCACACGAGCTGGGACCGGCTCACCAGCTTGAAAATGCCCGGGAACAGATTGACGAAGTACAGCAAGAATACTCTGATCGAACACGGGAATTGGTGTCTGGAATTCGGGAGTGCAGGTAAAGATGACACGGATGCAGTTTGGTCATTTCATTTGTGCTCTTGTTTTTCTTCTGTTTTCTTCTGATTCGATCTCGGCCTGGTATAAATGGCATCAGTATGGGATTTACCACCTTCCAATGGAAGTGGAGTTTCACCGTGTGCCAAATCCGCCGAATGGTGGCCATTGAGATGTACCGATGGGTTGTTGGACAATGGCCTTGTACCAGTGCATATGTGGAGTTATTGTTTCATTCCTTGTTTCCCTTTTCTTCTTTTCGCTTATATACTGGCTTTGGCAGTCCAGGAGGTCAGTGCCTAGAGAGGGGGATAATTTAATGGCGACATGTGACCTGAATCCAGGTAAGTGCCATTATATATTCGTCGCAGCCGAGACAGTTAGATCAGTATCCAATATCTTAGCACTATACTGTGCATCAATACACACTCGCTCTTGTGTGCCACTGTATACCATATCGTTTGTCTGCAGTCAAGCGTAGGCATACGCTCTCTTAAAACAACCAAAACCCCAACCCCGATTGCAACTCAAACAGCAGTCCGAACAGCAATACGAACTGACACCAACCTGAACACCCACTCCGGCCAGAAGGTGGGAGAAAGTACAGCTCCGTACCAAGGGTCTGAGGGAGCTGTCAGGCCCAGGCCCCGCTCCGACATCGAAATCGAGCCTGGGAGAGAGAGGCCGAGTCTTGTGCAGAGACAAGTAGGTACCTCTGGCCAACAAGAAAGGCCAAGAAATTGCATTCACGATCAACAGAGCTGTGAGGGTGTGTACCCCGGTGCTCACCACTATAGGGATATGATAAGGTATACGGTTGCACACGGGTGCAAGTGAGATCAGGTGTAGAAGTAAGTGGTAAAATATTCGGTATGGAGCTAAGTCTCCGTCGTGATGTCAATATAAGGTTGGCTGTGACCCGGGACTGGACACCTCACATGACCGTCTGGCAATCCTTGCCACGCATACTTGACAATGCTGTTACATCATCCCCCTCCTTTAGGGTTGAACACTCGGGCTGCAGAGTACATGTAAAAAAAGACACAACCCTGATACACGCTCATGTGATTTCATAAGTCTCATGACCAAGAAGTACTGTCCAGGGTGACCATCCGGCGCCCGTGGAAACTCCACCTCCAATTGACAAGATATCCGGAGGTGGTATAACCCGAGCCCACGCCATTTGTACTGGACCGGGTCCCAACAAAAGAAATAGGAAAGTCAATAGCCAAATATCCTTAGCCTGCGTATCTGTATTTTGTCAATTCCTCCACTTCCAAGATACGACTTCCTTCACAACGTCGGCTTGTTCAGGTGGTCTCAGTGCCACTCATTGATTAGTTTACGAGCATTCTCGAGGTTTTCTAACGGCTCCCAGGTTGTGTGTATGTGGTTGTACCCGCCCCACTCAATAAGATTGTGTAGCATTGGGTAATACAGATTGGAGTCAAGGATCTGTTTGACCTCCCATTCCTCCAAATCATTGACAATTACTGGATGTGGTTCCGAGGATGTTTGTCCTACGACCTGCGGAGTGTAGTGATCGAGCTGCGACACATGGGACATGTTGTGATTCCGCATTGTTTTCAGTAAGTCTAGTTTGTAAGCATTCTTATTGCTAATCTTGCTTACCGTGTACGGTACAGTGCACATGAAGTCCAGCTGCTTTGATGGTCTAGTTGTTCTGAATTGCCAAGTCGAGAGCCATACTTCGTTCCAGACTTCGAAGGTCACGTCCTTTCCTCCAGCCTATTTTGATTGCCGTACTGGGGCTTACAACAAGCGCTCGCAGAGTCGCCGGTGAGTGTCTTCCATTCTCTATACCGTTGCATCCGCCAGTATTTCCGACCTCCTATTTGATGGGGCTTGCGGATGCTTGAACTGCATTGGCGGCTGGTAGTGGTAGTGGTAGTGGGCCCAGAATGGCGTCATTCGCGTTGAGTGATGGACTGAATTGTTATTAGCAAACTATGCCAAAGGTAACAGTTATACCCAGGTATCCTACAGGTAGTTGGAGTAGGCCCGTAAGTACTGCTCCAGGGCATTGTTTGCCATTCCGTCTGGCCATCGGTCTGTGGAAGGAAGGCAGTCGACAGCCTGTGGTCAATACTTAGGTGAAAGTAAACTCGATTCCAGAATCGGCTGGTAAACTCCATTTTGCGATTGGTAACAATGTTGTTTCGTACACGGCATTTGCAGATCATGTGATCCAAAAACATTCGTGCCAGCTCTGGTGTATCGATATCCTTCCTGTAGGGGAGGTAGATTGCCATTATCATCACTCGATCGACGATTCCAAAGATTCCCATATACCTGGATGCTGTTGACTGAGTGAGGACAGTGACGAAGTCCATGATCACTCCTTCTTAAGGCCATGACAGTGGTGCTAGGAGCATATTTGTGCTGGGATGGGTGTGCCTTGGTGGCTTGATTCGGTGGCATAGTTCACATCCGGGGATGTATTTTTGTAAAGTGGCTTCCAATGCTGGCCGGTAGATATTCCGTGACACTAACTCGGCGGTTTGGGGAACTCCGAAGTGACCGGATTTTGGGTTGTCGGGGAACGGGGTTACGACTTTGGTGCGAAGTAGGTTATCCTTTGTTAGATATATCCTTCCTTTGTAGGTGTGAACTCCGGTGGTGACTTTCGATTCATTGCTCGATTCTTCCTCTACTTCGTCTGTTCTTTGCAGGTCAGGGATATCGACGATTGGAATGCCGACAATCCAGTTTTTCACATCGGCAGCCAACATGTCAATAGCCTCGCCTGTCTAGATTTCATGAATGAGGTCCTTGTACAATTCAATGCTGGTAGCTGCCAATGTTGCCAGTAGTCGCCCAGTCCGTCTCTCATAGTGTATCTTGTAGTCGAGGCTTCTTGACGGTCTATCTGCCGGGTTCTCCTTTCCTTCCCAGTGGTCCATGACAAAGTCTTAAGAGAATAGGATATGCGCCCACCGGGCATATCTTCGGGAGAGCATTTTGGAATTTTGGAACTACTCGAAATTCTTATGGTCTCATTGGATCAAGACCTTGTGGTTGGTGCCCTCGAGCTGGTGTCTCCATGGTTGCACTGTGTCGACAATCGCCAAGAGCTCCCGTTCGTACGTGTCGTAGTTCTGTGCCGCTGGAGAACATTTTTGAGAGTACAAATTGACTGCGCGAAGAATCCCGAATCCGTTGAACTGGTTAAGCATGTCGCCGATTCCACAGCTGCTTTCATTGGTCTGAAGAATGATCAGTTTTGCGGGTTGAAATGCTGGAAAATCGGTGCTTCGGTAAAGGCCTTTTTAAGCTTTCAAAATTCGAGTTCGGCATCCTGAGTCCATTCCCACTTCTGTGAGCCTTGTGTCTTTGGTGAGTTTGATATGGGAGCCGTAACCTTTGCATATTTCTAAATGAATCTCTGGTGGATGTTTTTGAAACTAAGAAGCACTTGCACATTCCGAACACATTCCGGAGTCGGTCTTTCTTCAATCCTCGATATGCAGCCTGTCTTCATGTCGATTCCATCTGATTCGTTGACAAATCCGAGTATGCCGACTTCCCGAAATTCTAATTGGCACTTTTCGTCTTTGCAGTAGAGTCTGAATTCCTGTTGGTGTTTTGGCACGTTTCGGACTTGGTCTTCCTGCTCCTTCTCATTGGCCGACTAGATATGTATATCATCAAGGTAACACATGGTGACATTGTCAATATGAGGCCGTTGACACTCGTCAATATAAGCCTGAAATATGGCCGGCGCATTTGTCAAAATCAAGAGCATAACTCCATATTCTAACTGACAATTGCAGGTTCGCAATACAGTCTTGAACTCGTCACCATCTGTGATTCGGATAAGGTGGTAGGTGTTCCGGAGGTCCAGTTTATTGAAGATCCGGGCTTTGCGCACTCAATCGAGTAGTTCTGAGATTCGTGGAAGGGGGTATCTAATCATCACCGTGCATAGATTGAGAGCGCGATAGTCGACACACAACTGTAGTCCTCGGTCTGTTTTCTTTCAAAACAGGATCTGGGCTATGGCCTTGAATGATGACCATTGAATGAAGCGGTTCATCTGGTTCGTTTCAATTTAGGCCTTAAGCATCTTAAATTTGCATTCTGAGAGGTTGTAGATCCGCCAGTATCGTAGTTTGAAGTCGGGTTCCAGATCTATCGCGAGGTTAATTTGCCTGTGCGGTGGAAGTGTCTCGGCCATTTCTTTCTTGAAGACCTCCACGAATTGCTGACATTGAGGTGGGATGCGACCCCCATCATCTGTTGTTACCATCTCCACATTATCTATGTATGTTGCTATTCTCATTTGCCTTGTTCGCATTGTAGCGTGTTTGGGAGAGTGGCAATGGGTAGAGGTGCCGGGATAGCTGGATCAGATGGTTAGTCACCATAGACCACCCCCAGGGTCCAGTTTCTCCCTTCGTGTCTCGGTGAGCCGGTAGCTGTCATTCAAGCACCATCACTGTGTCACTATTCTACCGCAACTACCGCCGCTGCTCCTGCTTGCGCGTTCAGCATCATGCGGTTTCCCTCACCTTCGGTGATGCCTTCTTGAGATACTCCCCGCAACCCTTGAGATTCTCCAAGTCGTATCGCAAATGCCTCAACCACTTCCTCCCTAGCTCAGAGGTGACCGAATGCTGTAGCCCCAAGTAGTTGTATATCCAGGGGAGGCTCATCATTTGTGTTTTCCTCACAGCATTCCGGCAGAGGGCTTGTGCGATCTGCTTCTGGACATTTCGCCCATTGCGATCCATGGTGTGTTTGCAGGACTGTCAAATCGACCTCTGGTCCAGTCGATTTCTGGGTTCCTCGCCATAAACCATGACAAGCCCAGAACTAGGTCGTATGCCATCGTTAGGACGACTAAAACCTCTTATTCTTCAACCAGTTTAAGGTGTTCTCAATACTGAACCAAGCGACTTGCCTTCCGGCTCGCCCTTGCAGACATCATCAGCAGTCCATTGAGACCCTGGGTGCAGGTGAATGGAGGATGGTGGGGCAAATGGAGTTTCCTGAGTAGGCTTGGTGATATAAAGATGCTCATTGCACCACAGTCGGTTAGGGCATTCACTCGCTGCATATTGTCGTGTATGTTTCGTACCAGGACTACATGGATAATATGCGCCGAATCTGGTCTCTCTGTGCCGCATAGGTATTGGCTTAACATGAGGGTACGACCTTCCTGAATGACTCTTGATTTTAAGGCGATACGGTGAAGTTGAATCTCATCCAATGTTGCAAATACGGTTCGGTTCCCCCAGTTCTCCAATCCTAACTCCGTCTCTTCCAGCCTCTCACGTCAAGTTAGATATCGAGAGAGGTAGACTAGTTTGTTGCTGCTGTGTGTCGAATGAACTTTGGCACTTGATTTGTTTGCTGTCATAACCGCTGTTATTGCTGGCTTTCTGTTCAGGAAGACTTGACTTGCCGTATTGGGCACAAAGGTAGGTTATGTGGTCTCCGCTGCTGCTGCAGTGAGTGCATTGCCGGTTTGACTGTCTGCTTTTGTTGATTTCCTTTAAGAGCCACGGCGCTGGTAATAAGTGTGCATGGCTGCCTCCACTGGACTTATTCGACTTGCCTGATTTTGAGTTACTGGTGCCAGAATTATTCAAATTGCCGGAAGTATTGGTATTGCCGGAGGTGTTCCCCATAGGTTCCGAGATGGATAGTTGGAAATTACGTTTCATGTGACCACCTGTTTGGGACTCTCCTGATTGTCTTTGCTGTTGTTGTCCTCCGGGTTTGTTGTCGTCCGGTTTGAACTCTAAAGCCGACGCAGAGTCGAAGAGTTGGTCTAGTGTGTCGAACCTGTCAGTACAACTGGAGATCCCAGGACTGACTTTTGTGTTAAGTACGTGCCGAAGGCCCGCCCAGGCCATGTCGTATAGGACCACTTTGTGCGTTATCAGGTTCCAGCCGGGTCTCCTTCAATTTGCTTTCAAGCGGTTGGAGTAGACTTGAACTACGTCTTGTGGCAGTTGTTGGTACTCATCCATCGCTTTCGTCGCTAAGTTATGGGGTCTATCTTTGTCTCGTTACATGGTTTGAAGCTCTTTCGCGAAGAGTTCAAAATAATGTAACCACGGGTCCGTGGTCTGTCCAAGGTCGCTAGCCCACTCGGCTCGGTCGGTATATTCCGTCTGTCACTGTGTCATGTCTATGTGGTTATTCCAGGTGTGGGGAATGGAGACTGCATACTTGACTTCGTTGGGATCGCCTCTAGGGAATAGGTGCATATGAGAAGCACAGTTTGAGCTTAATGTTTTGCAGAACTTATCCAGCACTTTCGCTCAGCAGCAGTACCGTAAGGGGTCAGCCAACCTAACGATGCTGGACTGATTTCCGGGATTCTCTGGTCTGCCAATGGTTCGGCTGCGGTCGAGTCCAGTGACCGTTCCGGTTCGCTCCTCTTTTCATTCGGCTTTTTGTTCAAACAGGAGTTTAAGTAGCATCCGGTTCTGTTCAAGCATATCGATTTGGTCGTCTTCGGTGATCTTTGACAAGATGTCGTCTCTGCATCGATTATCCTCGTGGTCTGGTAAGGTTGAATCATTTGCATCCTCCGCTTCATGATCATCGTCGGGATCGCGGGCTTCCTCGTGAACTTGAGTCTGAGCGGGATCATCAGGATTCATTTTGTCTTCTGTTAGTACCGAGACGTGGCATGTAAGAATCAGCCTGATTCGGCTGCGCGATGCTTGAAGGGATTCAATACTCGCACGCATGTTAGGCACTTGCAACTTGTTCCTCTTTATTCTCTTTGGAGGGATGGAGGGTAATTGGCTATGGTTGTTGATTCCATGCCTGTCGCGACGCATCAATTATTGTTTAAATTCGCTTGATCTCATGAGCGAAACGTATCCCATTTCTGAAAAACCCGATATTGTGTAAGGTCATTTGCACCGGCGCTTACCAGTATAGGAATATAATATGGTATACGGTTGCCCACGGGCGCGAGTAAAATCAAGTGTGGAAGTATGCAGTAAGATATTCGGTATGGAGCTTGATCGCCGTTGCGATGCCAATAGAGGGTTGGCGGTTACCAAGCATTGGACACCTCACGTGACTGTCCAGCAACTCTAACCACGCATGCTTGACAACGCCGTTACAAGAGCACATTTCCACCAGAAGACTCCAGCCCACAACCAGATCATGAATGTGAAGCGTAACACGAAAGAAACACTCATAGTAGTCACCCAGCAAAGCCCAACGGCAGCGATGGCACTGATGTACCGTAAAGTCATCATCACCGCAGCACGTGCGGTTAACAAGAGACTCATTGATTTTGAAGAACATTGATTCTGCGAAAAGTTGAATGACAATGCAGTACCACTCGTGAGGTACATTGGCAAAGGCATTGACGCCCTGCAACACGTGCACAAGGAGATCCATGTCTGGAATGAACAAGTGGTGATTCCCGTCCGACTGTGATGGTTGGCGAAGTGTCACAGCATCAGGGTAATGAGACCGAGCGGGGAGATCTCCCCATTGTCAGTTTTCTTTGTGGTACAGGGGGACAAGGTGGCGCGGAGACTCATCTATGATGGTATCAAACAGGCGGAACTGTGGCATCAAAGTGGTGGGCGTGTGGTATCATGAAGGCGGCACGTGTGTTGTATCGAGCTGAACCATTCACGAATGTATGCCCAGACAACCGATGTGAACATTGCTGAGGGTGTAGCCACATCAAGAGCACGTGCAGCGCCAAACTGGCATGCGGCTATTGCTCAGATCTGCACTGCACCAGCAACCCTAATTGCAATATTGTGGGGTGCAGCGCGATGCAGGGCTCTTTTGGAGGCCACACACATGAGAAGTGCCCTAACTGCAAAGGATACCACATCACATTCAGCAGCAGGTGCACAAAGAAGGTGGAGACCACCGGGGAGGAAGAGGAGTCCCCCCCCCCCATCCCCCCCAGTGTTTGAAGCGATCCAACGCAACTGCACCAGGTCATATGTATCAGCCAAGGCCATGCTGGCGACAAAGGTGGGACTGAAGGGGGATGTGGTGTGTCTACAAGAGCCACTGACAGACAGAGCAGGCAGCAGAATCAGCCACTTGGCATACAACATTAGGAAAAGGAAGATGGTGTGGACGGCAGTGCCCAACGGGAGCGATCTTATAATGAAAGATTGAACTGACTTCAGCACAGACACAGGCGACAAAGTTATTGTTGTCGACATCACAAAGAGGGGAGAGAAAACGATAATGATCGTAATTATTTATGATCAGAGTGCAAGGGAAATAGAAGAGAGACCAGCAAGGAAACTAGGCTGGCAGAAAGTCGTCAGGCAGGGGGGAGGCGGCATGGTGCTCACGGGAGACTTCACTGCCCTCAGCCAACGCTGCGACTTGAGGTACACTGAACTGAGGGATGCCGCATACTGGGAAGAAATTCTAGAATAGCACAGGATGGTACTTGGCAATCAGGACTAAGCCACTCACTATGAGACAAGGAACGAAAGGGAGGGTGCATCCATCGTAGGCGTGACCTTACCCAACTGACGGTGTGCAAAATGGATAATTTTGTATGGGGATCAGGCCTCAGGGTCTGATCAGGAGATCATCGAATGGAAGGGAGATATGGAGAAGCCGGAGGACTCAGGAGGCGCACAGGTCTTAGTGTGGAACCTAGCAGCCATGTACCAGGAGGACAAGGAACTGGTTGAGAAACTCTGGGGAGAATGGGGAAGGGGAAGGGCATACCTCAGAGTGGAGATCACATGCAATGACTTCTGAGACCAAGGCCGAGTGGTGCCAGGAAGCCCTGGGCAAAGTACTCAACGCCCTGGCCAAGAATATCAGGATCTGCGCTTGGTCAAAAAGGTGGTGCAATGGTGAGATCAAACTGGGCAGGAGGCAGCTGGGAAGTGAAACGAGGAGGAGGCGCAGATCAGCGGCGACAGCCTAGGCGAAGGCCGAATTGCAGACCTCAATTCGGAGCGCAAAAGACATGATGTGAATTGACTACTGGAAGAAGGTGAGGCATGTTGTGGTCTGGACAGCAGTGAAGTTTGCCAACAGGCAGACAGGAGCAACCGCTGAGGCCCGTACAGCCAGCGATGGGAAGAATGTGAATATCATGACCAAGAACGTAGAAATGCTGAGACAAGAGTAGTTTCCTGTCAGGGGTTCGCCTCTGATAGTGATAATGGTACATACGATAGGTCCTAGAAGGTACATACCATGCCTAGACATCTATGTAACTAGTGGTGTACCTTTTAGCGGGGGTGCATCAGTCACGAGATGAACTCAATAATCGGCCAGTGGCAGGGTGGGCCACGACCGTGAGAGACTTCTTTCATTCTTGCATACTATGCGGGTCATGCTTGTATGAAGCACGGCAGTTAATAGTCAAATGCAAGTCAGAGGCCTCTTCACTGCCTGACTGTAACGGCACGATACCCAGTGCGGCACACCTCGGTATATGGAGTATTGTCTCTACCTAAGCATGACGTAACTGAGGGAATTATGGCATTGGTGTAAACCAGAAGCAAAAACCTTCGATTAGTTTCCACGAGTTTAGATCGCAACTTATGGTGTCATAATCCTGTATGTTGCAACACGGCACTGGTATCCTGATAAGCCTGTTTAACTACCGAACAAACTCATCAATAGCGAGATGTCAAAGTTGAAGGTATGGTCTGATTAATGAAAGAAATGATACGTGTCTCCTATGGGAGCGCACGAACACATCCGACACGCACCAACGAATAAGTCGCAAGGTTATCACCGGGCATAATCACTCAGGCCCAAAGATAAGTGGCTATGATTGAGGGATTTAATCGTAACTATATGTCAAGGCTCGCGAGGTGGTAGTAGGGCACAAGCTATAAAGAGATAACATTGTTCCGGCAATGAATAAGACAAGCTCGAACAGCTAGAGAGAAACAATACCTACCAGCAGAGAACTATCCTTATTTATTATTGTGTTTTTATGATACCTATACCTATTATCTATACCTAGAATCTATTAGCTTTGTGTAGCGGCCGCCCCGCACCTTACCATCATTCGACTCAAAGAAACAAATGACAATCACATTTGCCAAGGATAACGACATCATTGTATATGCTCTCGAGAGAGTCATATCTTACACCAGGAAATGTCAGCAGATATTCGTAGCACAGTGCGTGTGGTGGTTAGCCGGAATTATCGGAATCGAAGGAGGTCTGGTTATCCACATTGATAATGTACACAGACGCTCGATTGTTAGGAACAAACAAAACACAAAGCAAGCTCGTGATCCAGTAACCCAGAACACTCCGGAGATTGAAGACCCGGAAATCCAAGGATCGAAGGAGAACATCAGGATACAATACTTAAGCAGTGCGAAGAGTATCTAAAAGATTCTCGAAGGTTACGAAGAATTGCCACCCTCAAAGCACCAGGGAAGACTCTTACCAATTCGATTAATCCTACGCCCATTTCCATGAAACAATTCAGGAAGAGGGGCCCGAAAGAGTATACCAAGCCTGTACATAAAACAGCTGGTATTAACGAGCCTGAGATTCAAAGACGAAAGGCAGCAGGAGAGTGCCTCCATTGTGCCTGGCCATCCGATAGAAAACGGTGACATAGAGTCAAAGATTGTATCCGCCCTATTAAACTGGATACAGGAACTGCCAGTTATCTAAAGGCAAAAGGAAACCAGAAGTTAAAGGTACTTTTCCAACAACAAGAACTAGAGGAAAACAGTTGCAAAGTTTCCAGTTCGGAGAGTTCCTCCAGCGATATACTATAAGAAATAGGATCTACGGCCGTGGACCTAGATACTTATTAGTATCGGAAGAGATGCTTTGTTAAGTTAATTAAGGTATACACCCCCGTAACATTTCCACCGAGTGAGCACAACCAGGATTTAGAACTTCCTCGGGCGGGGAATACAGAGCAGTCCGTCCCTAACCAAGAGGTCGAATATGCCCAAGTGAGGCAATCAGTCGGGAAAGCCCCATGCCTGGTCGCATTGTCTCTTGGGACCATACACCTACTCTGGTAGTCGGAGACAATGCGCATAGTGGAACAAGCCAAGGCAGTGGTCGGAGCAGGCACAGAACCAGCCGTGTGGAAGCGGGCAAAAAGGTTCGTAATCCGCAAGCCAGGAAAACATGACTACATGAAACTCAAGGCGTACCGCTCCATTTCTAGACTAAGCTGCATGGGGAAAGTTGACCAACAATTGGTTGCAGAGCTTCTTGCTAAAGAAACTGACAGAGGAGGACTACTGAGTGATGGCCAGTATCGGAGCAGCAAAAGGCGGTTGGCAATCGATGTGGCGGCAATCACGGGCGACAGAGCTCAGGCAGCCTGGAGAGAGGGCCACGTAACTGGCATTCTCCTGATCCAGATCAAGGAAGCCATCCACAGCAGCGGGAGTAGGATACTGATCCACACAATCATATTCCTGGGGATGAATAGAGACCTCATACAATACAAGGCAAGTTGTCTCACAGACCAAACGGTCAACATGGTAATCGAGGGCAATGTGATGGACCGACGCCCAGAGGATGCAGCTATACCCCAGTGCTCACTGGTACCTGTGATCATCTTGACAATTTACTCATCAGGTTGCTTACAATTGGTTGAAGAGAGGGACTCCGGAGCCGAAGACCTGTATTTCATGGACAACGTCAGATGGGTTGCTACAGGGATCGACTTTAACCAAGTTGTCACAAAACTCAAAGGCTGCACGAGAGCCAGCATCGACTGGGCGGAAAGACGGGACCGTGAGTTTGACACCGCAAAAATCGAAATGCTCCTCTGAGCCCGCAGTCGAGACCACAAGAAGCACCTGCGTCCAATGCTAATAGCAAAGGTCAGTGTTGGGAATGGGTTCGTCAGGTTGAACAGGAAAGCGACCAGGTGACTGGGTGTCTGGATGGTTGGCCACCTAAAGTTGAACCAGCATCACAACCGATGCTTGAAGAAAGGGAGAGCCGCTGACCCAGGACTCTAGTTGCTGACAGGAGTGTGTGTGGTCTTACCACCATACGTGAGAGCAGTACCAGAAGGCTGGATCCAGGGCGTCGCACAGTACGGAAGCGAGACCTCTTCTTATCCGATTGACCGCAGCCTGCGAGACAACCTCCATCTTTTTCTCAATGGGCAAGCCAGGTCAACCGTGGGCGCATTGTAGGCAACTACGAGACGAACGCAAATGAGCGACTCAGGGCTTATCGCTGCTCTGGTGGCTCTCCATGCCAGACGACAACAGTTTGTATCAAGGGTGGCAAACGTGTGTGCAGAATTCAAGCCGAAAGAGCTCTACGATTACCTTGTACCTGGTGGGCTGGCAGGCATAGTGGCTGGGATGGAGCACACCAGTGGCAGGGGAGCAGTGGCAATTAGCTGGCCATTCCCAAGAGAGGAGCCAGCAGTCAAGACCATTACACTGGAAGACATCACTGTGGCAAAGAGAGCCGCCGAGCTATGGGCAAGAATGGTAAGCAAGGTGTGATCTGGCCCGTGGACTTGGTTGACGGACGGAACTTGAACGGGCAATGGAAAACTAGGAAACACAGCACAGTGCTTAACCAGAGATAGCTGAATGGTCTTCCGCAACCACCCCGGTACGAGAGGAATAGAGGTGTTCAAAGCGGAACTGTGGACTATTGGAGTCACACTGCAAAAGTCCCTCATGAGAGCGGAACATCAGGAAAATGTAAAATGGTTTGGAAGTCACAAGTGAACAACTCAGCAACTCTGAACAGCCACATTGATCCTTCCAGATGCTCCCGGATGCCACCAGATAGGCTGAGTGCAAAGCGATGAGCTCTCAGGTGCTCCGAGACTACTTCACCGGTGCTTCTCAATGTTCTGGAAGTTGTGGCACAGAATACAAGAGAATCCTGTCCAATGAATGGTTGTCTTCGAAATGCTACCAAATCAGGCACTTAGAATGTGCAAATTTCGGAGCTATTGGGAGTATTGGCCGCATCACCAAGACTATTCCAGTGCATCTCCAACCTAGAGCCGTACTATCCGCAAGTGATTATTATAATGTTTATATGCAATAGTACAATTCACTTAACAAACTATCCTCCTCCTGCACACCTTGATTCCGGCATTCTAACTTAATATACAGTCCAGGTGGTATCCAAGTCCATATATTTATTTACAAGCCATACGCTATCGATTCAATCTGATGCAGCGTTCTCTCGCACCAAATTGGCCGGTCCAACAATTACTCCGACCGGAACAATATGCATCATCTCAGTCTGTTTGGCAACTCAGATGAACCCGTCAACACAATCAGCCCAACCATGCGGGTCTTTGTACTTCGTTGGAATCACCACTGCATATTCTTGAACTTGAGGACGTAATATCCATTGCTGAGTCTGCTTGCACCATTTAGAAATGGTAGATATCGCATTTCCATTGGGCAGGCGCTCCTGAAATTGAAGGATCTAATTCAGTGGAGTCCAGCTAAATAATAATGCACGAAAAGATGGAATGCGGCCTGGGAAGGTGTTATCAAGGTCACTTTCTGTATATTGGACCCAGGTTTTATGAGATTCAGGCATGATCCCTTGGTTGGCATCGGTATATTGTGCCTTGCACTCAAGTCCCAGATGCTCAACAGCTGTATGGAAGTGAAATGGTTGATGATAGTATGACAGCCCAATCTGAAGCTTATTAAATGTACTGTCAAGGAGTACATTCTGATCTTTTCCAAGCACAAGGCCACTAACTTCGTGTCCCCAGTCCACTTCAATTTGTGTACGGAATAGCTGACCAAAGCTGCGAAATCCGAAATCTTCTGATGCTTCTCTGAGTGAGGTTAATTTGGTACTTCTGCACACGCCGTGGACATGAGTTGCTCGCAAATAATGTACCAATGGTGACCCAGCGTGGAAAAATGGGTCATCCTGACAATGCTGGAGGTGTAAAAGATGAGCTGAGCGAGTATTTCGCCGTTTGTCCGCAGCGGATAGTACGTTGAAAACTTTTGCGAAGTCAATATCGTACCAGCCTTGCGGGGTGAGAAATGAGAGTGTCTCGTTCATATATTCAAGACCGGTTGACCGGTCTTTGCGCTTGAGCATTTGTCGAATGTAATTGACTTTGTTGGTAGATCGATATGCCTCTTTCACATTGCCCATATGTAGCCATTCAGAAATATCAGTGGTGAAATTGTTGCCAGAACCCATTTGCCAAATTGGCTCTGATAGATGGCCCACCAGGTGCATCTATAGATATCCGATATGGATTACATGCTGTTCGATGGTTATCTGGAACTCCTGAACGCCCATTGCCAGCCACCAAGCTTCCAATTTGATAAAGCAGATGGAGAATTCCGTCTTGAACCGCCTCTGCACATTCGATGTGAGACCATGAATCTCTCTCTCCAGCTAACTCACAATGAGGTCCGTATCAGCCATACTCCAGGAGGTGGCTTCAGTCTCAGCATCGCATAGACGGATCTGACATTCCACATGCTTGTCAGTGGTCATATTTACCGTCCCATAAACGTCTTCGTCGGCACCAGTCTTCATTTGACCAAGTGTTTTAGCGAATGTGCTTCTAGAACCGGTTGCCTTAGTCCTGACATCTTGAAATAGATGTCACTCATGATATTGGAATAATTTATCCAAAAGCTTGCATTTGACAGGTGTTATATGGTGCATTTCGCACTCCAATCACTTGATTGCCCAGTCGCAATCAGCATCTAACCATTTTATTGCCAGTCGTCAGGCACATTTCAGGCGCACCTGAAATTGCTGTAATTTTGATGTAGTAACCTTTTCAGCCCCGCACACCAGAACTTCAATTGCAACATGGATTTTATGAATCTTATTTTATTTTAACGGATGGGATTCCATAGCTAACTGTTCATCCACTTTGGCCTTCGCAGACTTCGACATATTCTGTTCTCGAATGGCACCCATCTTGGGGTACAATTGGATCAATGCATTGTCTAGTACTGTGAGGGATAGGTCAGAGTGATTTTGTTGGCTGGCAAGTAGAGAGAATTCACATAATGCCTGCATTGCTCCAATTACCATTTCATCGGAGGCTGTGTCCGCCGGAGTTTTCCTGTCATTATAGGAGCAGTCAAGTCTTGGTGTGCAATTCAGTGCCAGCGTTGTGATCATGCCCTAGTTCTCTTTGCACTGCCAGGAGCCGGTTTTCAACGAATTGAATGGTTTAGAGAAGTGCTGGGGGTCCGGATATCGTAGTACTGATGTGAATCGATTGTCAAATTGATCCTTGAAATTTCTAAATTTCAGCTCTTTGAGCAGCCAGTGCAATAAGTCTTAAACTAAACCCAGGAGCCACTGATGCAATTCATCAGACTGCCAAAGCTGATAGATATTGCAGAGAGGGAATTGCCAGAACTGGTTGCGTACTGACTGAACATGAAGAGTATGCAGAACATTGACATTACATTCATCTGGAAGCTGTGAGTGAACATGCTGAGCTTCTGAGTTATCGAGTGCTCGACATGTTGAATGCCCCAGCGGCGCACCATTAGGAATTTCGCACATCGGGTATGCGCCATATGAGACTAGAGCAATCATGACTTCTTCTGGATAATCCCCGACCCATGCTGCCAAAAGAGGATAACATTGTCTCTAGAATCCATCTGCACAATTCCATCTCAAGCCGAGACCAGTGATGTCAAGATTCTGGAGTGGGGACAGCACTGTTCCAACCACGGAATACCATGCCTCGTCTGTATTTTTGGCACCTGTTGGTGGACATGGAATCAGGCCAACGAGAATCAATGCGCGCTTTTTAGGTGTTCGCAGGATTACTTTGCGAATATTACCCATTGTCAGGTACAGCAGCCAGGCATGCTGTTCGCCTGGAAAATTGGTCAACTGAGTCTTGTAGGATGCACAAATGACTGTTACAATCGTCGCTCCTGCAGTAAGGTGATCATGTGTATCCAACCACCAGTCACCGGAATTCATCTTGCTGCAGATTCAGCAACTTTCCGAGTCTGCGAGGCACACCGGTTCACAATCGAAGTGCGCCTGAAATGGTAGATGTGCCAAAAAGAATTTAATCCCTTTGAAAATATCCCTGTAGTATAATGTTCCGAAGATATGCGAATGATCTTCAATCCAACTATCATCACCAAGCCTAAAACGGATTTCAGAGAGGAGCTTTCGCAGAGCATCTGCAGATTGAAATGATTCTATTTGTGAGTTGTCCAGTCCACTTTTCAGATGCTGATCAATCCACCTTTTGGTTTGTTGGCTAAATGATTGAGCCTGTTGAAAGTCGTGTGCTGACTGAAAAGGATGCCATGGATTCCATTGTTCTGAGTACTTGCGATGCTTGTTGTACAATCCAGTTGCGTTGCCAGATGCTTTCCCACCTGTGTTTTCCACTCCAACTACCTGCGGATGAGCCCTTGTCTTTGTTGGATCAGGGGTACATGTCACAGCAGGGTCTGGGGGTCTATAGGATCTTTGTCGAGAGTCTCTGCAGATGGTGGTGCACCAGGTACATTGTCTATTGGTAGATGAATTAATTGACAAAGCTCATCGATGGCCATTCATGTGCACCGACTGAACTCGGACCATGATGGCTCGGGTCGATCCCATCCTGGAGCTGGTTTAATCCCGTCAGATAATTGACCTTCATTCATCGATATTGGGGGTAACTGTTGATAGTGCGCGTGTAGTCGGTACTGGTCGAATCATTGCAATTTGCAGCTACAGCACTTAACATGTATCCGGCAAGTATTGTCCATATTCGAGAAATGGTCAGTGAACACTTATTCCAATGCATCTCGATAATGCTTCCTCAGGGGGTACTTCACAGCTTCAGGGATGTTGGGTTAGCATATGACATTCACAGCCACAGTGCACCCCGCCAAATGCGGGGGAGGGGCAATATATAATCAGCTTACGATCAGCTGTCTTCACAAACCACGATATATATACCATATCCCGCACAATCATGGTGCACGTCATCTGCTGAACATCGTTAGATGAGAAGAGAAGGTTTCTTTTGTCATCAGTACATTCAACAGTATGGGCCTTGTACTACATAATTGCGGCATTGTGAGCTATACGTGCAGTGGAGCCTCCGAGCAGCTCATAATACAGGTACATCGTCTTAATACAATGAATAGGTGAGTTTCCTAGCTAGCTGTATGCCCGTGCAATGATCATCAAGAACTGATAGGCTGGTAGGATGATTGCTTCAGTAACAATCCTTGACTGGAGCATGGATCCTGAGGAGAACAATATGTTTAGCCAAGGAGCTCAATAGGAAGCATCAATGTTGCTGCTCGACCCACAGGGGCCCCCTTTTGAATGAGGTTGCAAGGTCATACACACACAATGTTTGTGTAATATACCTAGTCGTGCTAACCTTCATTCTGGATATAGTTCTTGTTGGGTTCCTGGAGATATCATCTCATATCCCTTCTATGACCTGTAAAGTCATGGAAGCGTATGAAGGTGAGCACCTATCCCATATCCTAGTATATGAATTCGAGCATATAACCAAGAAAGACGGAATGTGTGTGATTAAGGTTGGTCTTTCTCAAGGCCCAGGTTGGTTTGATGGATCAAAGGTGAAGTGAAACACCACAGTTCGTGATGACAGAATGGGATATAAGAAGCCCTTCCTTCCACCGAAGGTCACTGCTACCTGCAACATACTCAACCATACTCTGATTTATTCTACATCGCATCGTGCATCTATAATAGTTTACCACCAGCTTTGTTCACAGACGATGTCAACAAAGGAATCTCCCCCAAAGACAGTGATTATGGCTCCACTCAGGGGCCTATTTGGCTTGAAAAATTGCCGTGATGACTATTCAGAATCACCGGATAATGGTACACAACCTGCCACCTGCAAACACAATCGATCTGGGCAACACGCCATTCAATATCAACCGCTGCATGGGTCTGGTTACTCTCCTTCACAGCCGCCATTTCCAGGCTCTCCGCAGTTTTATCACCATTCTCCATTCAACATGAAACACAACAGTTCACAACCAACCACCAGCGTAAGCCAACAATATCCAAGGTATGCGCCACTGTGGCAAGGATTTGACCTCCCCCAAGGTGGTTCTGGCAAGTCACAAATGTTTCCCCAGCAGCAGTTCCAGGGACAAGAGCCGTTGTCTCCAGGTGCACCGTGAGTGCCTCCAGGAGCACCGGGAAACAATCCAGTCTCTCGGCCAACATGTTCCAGCTCTACTCCTGTACCAGGACCTCCTTGCAGTGCAACTGGCAGACCTCCCTTGAGCCTCCCAACGAAACGATTCCTCCCACCTCCGAAACCACGAAAAACAAATGTCGCAAGGATTGCAGATTTGCCCCCATTGCCAACTGATTCCTACGACCAATTTGATGCAGCTGATGAGAGCCACTATTCATCGGACTTGGGCGGTGCAGAGGGTATACCCCCAGTCAGCCTAAAGCAAACTGAATTCTCCTTGACGCAATTTGCCAAAAGGATGGGGCAGGCCAACTATAGCCCGTTCAACATGTGGAAGAAAGGATGGGTGGCTGGGTTCCTCAAGAAAAAGCATTGGTCCATATTCCGCAGGCAGAACCGCTTGATACAGCTTAGTGATGGACCCCTGCACTGGGATACAGCAGTTGCAGATTCTTTGAAGACATTGAAAACCTGGTTGCTGTTGGATAATTTCGATAATGCAGAATAGATATGTTGACAATTGGTGGGGATGTTGCTGAACAAATGTGGAATCGAAATTCGGGAGGGGAGTAAAAAGGAAAGGTGATGCAACAAGCGACCGGCGACGGATTTGGGAGAGGGCACAAGCAAAAAGGCGAAAAGTAACCTCCCGGAGTTGCCAGATACAATGTTCATGGTTGTAATTTGCCGGGTGTCCAATGGCAAGGATATCGTTCTATCCCCAAACCCACTCCAAGCTGCGTATACCGATGTGAGGCAATCGGAGATGATGACTCATTAACGGACTCCCGAAAGAGCCATACATTGAAACATTGAGGTTCAGGTGCCCTTTGGAGAAGGACGACTTGGATGAAGAGTAAATGGGATTATAAACAAACAAGAATATAATAACGGACCCCTTATATGGCCAGATTTTGTACAACTGTTGCCTTTCAAATACTGTCAAGTTGAAACTTGGACACCATCTGAAACTATTTTTGGTCCAAGTCACTCGAGCTACAGAGAACGAGATTGCACAACTCATAATTTGACCGGCGAAGGTAATCCCTACTAGCCGTGTGCAGGCTAGATTTGCGCAACTGCTAATCATTATACATAGACTTTGGAAGGTTCTCACGAGGGTGGAAGAGAGGAGGGAGAGCAGGATGGTGGGCAAGAGAATGATACTTGAATTAATGTAAGTTCTAATTGAAAAAATAGAATTGATTGTATTGCATCCATATATATTCATTCCAATAGTTGCTTGACTGTGAGATACCTAACATCGCGATGAGTTTCAGGAGCACCGGAATATGACCCCATCTGCCCAGCGTAAATCTGAGCAACTAACTGAGATCATTGAGAATGCAAAGAATACAGACAAACATGCAACAGAGGTTCTGGAGCAAGCGGAGGATGGTGAGGAGGTCCTCGATCCAGCAAATACCAGCGTAGTATTAAATTCGGTTCGCAGTACATTCAATAATCAATTTGAACTCGAGTGTCTTGATCAGGCGGCGAGGCTGCTGAATTCTTATCCTATTCGGCACTCAACATATTACCGGGTTCCAGGCTACAAGTATTCAATTCCAGGCATCCCCAGCACAAAGTTTCTGGCGCACCGGGTTTGTGCCATCTGGTTCCTCATGAGGAGGTCGGTTTGGGATGCTGATATGCCAGGAGCACTGGTGGCGGATGAAATGAGTCGTGGAAAGAATTTCACCTTGGTTGCTGCAGCAATGCTTTGCAAATTGCTTACCAAAAACGATGTAATGGGGGTGCCACTGTCCAGATTATGGGGGAATACCCGCGAAGGGTGGGCGATTGTGGCGCGCAACGACTTTCCTGGCAGTGTCGGTGAAGAACCAGAGTGGTATCCGCTCCAGAGATTAAATTCTGCGCCCCGCCACCTGTTGGAGATACAGTCAACACCACCTCACGGGCATCCAGCACTTGTATCATTCCTGGAACCAATCTTGGTTGTAACAATGCCCAGAGTGGCAGAGACCGTTAAGATTTGAATCGATGAGATGACACATGGAACGGAATTCAAACTGGTAAACTTGTTGCCAGCCGAAAATGCGAATCTCACCCACGAGGATCTGAATACCAGAATTGACGAGCCAGAAAACTGATGGAATATCCACCTTGTGTCATATGATATCTTAACATCCAGATCAAAAGCATCAAGCAATGGCCAACACTCTTACTGTGCATAGAGTATTAGGATTTTCGATGAGTCTCATCAGTACAAGACGAAAAAAAGTTTGGGCTGGCAAATTGCAATGAATGCGAAAATGGGATTCAAACTTCAAGTCACAGCCACACTGAGATTCCATTGTCTCTATGACTGGTGGCATTGGACTCTGTGGCTGTTGTCAGGTGTGCCTGAAGATCCAGAGGATGATACTGTAATGGAACAGCATGGTGCGGATGCACGGAATTCCGCAGTGATGAGTTTGATGCATGGTATCGGAACTGAAGACCAAGAAGCTCAACATGATGCGGCGCACCGGATGATACAGATTGCAAAGTGTTGGACGATATAGAGGTGGTCCGAATAACAACTTGCCAACGGACAACCACTAGTGCACATACCGAAGGAGAATGCACACCTTGTTGATCTTGGGTAGACAGAGTATAAAGAAGGGAAACTGAAGGCCCTGTTGGCGAGATAAACTTCACGAGGTTCTTCAGGAGCATGGAGGGTTCATCGATGTCCGCTTGCATCATTTTCAGTCGTATTGGGAGACACCGATGATTGCAACAAGGTTTCTGGGCAATGGTACGATGATTGGGCACTCGATACTTGGGTGGATTCCCTGATTGTCCGATGCCTGAGAGAGACATTTCTAACACTACTTGTCAAAGAACCTGCAGAGTATCGTGAACCTGACGAAGATCACCCATTAAGAGAGGTGCTCCTTTCGGAACAAAAGAGACACGACAATGCTCCCCCTGGTGCACCTCCTGCACAAAAAGCGGTGCTATTGTGTCCTCTTCCGGGCCAAGTTCGTCATTTGAAGTGGTGGCTAATGAAGTAGTTTGCAGATACTGTGGATATATTCCACATGAATGCAGAAATGGGCAATGCTGAAGGGACAGAAATGCAGTTCAAATTCCAGGATTCACGAAATCTCTCTGTATTCATAACGACACAGAAATTGGGCAGGACCGGCCTCAATCTTACACCAGCAAATGATGCGGTAATAACTCGGAAGTTCTGGGTATTGAACGAGCCGTGGCAGAAATTTGCACGAGTTGTCTGGCTGGGGCACAACCGGGTACCACATACATGTTTACTGAATTCAGGTCCTTGTGGCTATGATAACCACCCGAGTGATCTCCACCAGCTCTCTGGAGTCGCGAAAATGAATGTTCTGCACAGATTGATGAGTCAACGGAACATAATGACGTCGAGGGTTAACGACATTCTGGATTCTGTGGAGGACGATACGAAGGCGCTGACAGAGCATAATGACACTTTTCCGGCAGATGAGCTATCATCTTAGATTTTTAAGTACGCTTCATCAAGGTATGCCTCTTTAGGCTTTCAACCAACGTAATCTTCTTAGCTGAATACAAATAGTCAAAAGGTCATTTGTAATGCACACTAGACTGCATAAAGGAAACCTCTCTCTGCCATTTTAAAGTGAATCAAAGTTCTGATGTTGGAGTTGTGGAGTCTTCAATCAGAAATTGCGTGAGTAGGATTTCACTGGTATTCTTGATTATTACAATAAGATTTCATTGGCGTTCTTGATTGCTATAATTAATGACAAATCAAAGATGAAGTTAATTGATAAGCTAAATTACAAGTTCCCGGGCTGGTCACTCGTATGGTAAATGACCTGAGTTGAATTTTCAGAATGATGCAGCGAAGGGCTTCGAATCATTCGTCACTATCAATTTTGGGGTGCAACCGAAATCTGTGGCCACGTAGAGATATTGATGTCCAAAGAGTGAACCATTCATAATTGAACCACTTTCAGGCACACTGGAGAATCCTGGCCATCTGCCATATGTCATGAGTTTTGTTTCGATAGATCACGTACTGCAGATTTGGCAGTTCAATTTGCCAATATAGTATGTCAGTGCAATATTGAATAGCTGTGTCAGAATATGAGACACCGACTTGGTTGATCCTGGGCAAAGCCACAGCTTTTGCTGTCATTTGATTCAAGTTCAGGTGCACCAGAGCATGATCGGCATACATTTTGAGTTGTGTTATGACAGATCTTGCTCCGCTTATTTGCCAATCCCATTTGGCGAGGAGACAGTGTACATGATATTGAGTACTTGTTTTAGAATTTGCGACATGGTTCGCTCATTGGTGTCAATCCCCCATCTATTGCTGGAGTATGTTCAAAGTTCAGGTGCACCGGAGAGACCTGGGCAAATATCATCATGACTGTCACTGCATAATTGCCAATCCCATTCCGCAATGAACATAGTCGACACAATTATTGAGTTCTGGTGTCACAATCTGAGACCTGGACTAACATATTGATGGCAACACTGCAGCTGGTGCAGTAATATCATAGTCGTTCGGACATACCTCAGATCAGCATTCATAGGCGTTGTATTCTGAGACACGGCTCGGGTATTTATGGTAATGCTGCACCTTTCGCTGCTGAGTATGTCCTGGCCTAAGGTTTGGCCAATGATTGAAGTTCAGACACAACTTCGATCAGCAATCCAGTCCAGAATGACATTCTTGGATTTCAATGAGGTCAACTTTGGCAAGCTGCAACTCATTGTGACAGTCTCATTCCAGGTCGGGCACACCTCAACTGCGACAATATGTCTCCGAAGCGCACGTCCCCCACTTCATAGTGCACTTTATATTTTAGTTTACTTCTTTCTTATCATGTTTTCTTCGGCTTTGAATCGGTGGACGCTATGCACACAGATTGTCATCTCTCAAACCACTGCACATTTAGGTGCAGGCGGCTCATCCCGCTAGCCCTCTGCTAATATATCAATCTATGCTTCATTGGTATATGAAGGCCACCACTAACATGCCTGAAACTGCTAGCTCAGTGACAACTGTCCATTGGAGGAAGGTAGCCCTGCACAACTAAATATGAAATGTGTAGACCTTGCCAATTATCAACCTCACTTAACTCAATATTGCCTAGTAGTATGTTTGGACCTCAGCTTCCAAATCCTAAAATAGCTTGTGCATCATCGAGCTCTGTCAATATAGCTGCAGCTTGTGAGCAAGAATCTCAACAGACCGATTCTGCTCAGCGACTGTACAAGATGGCTGGCAACTCCCACTCAGCCATGTACCACACTTACTCAAAGAGGCTTCAGTTCTCCATCTTTTGTATGCAGACTTACCTCGATTCTGACTAAATGTATGTTTGGGCCGTCAAAAGTCTTATATTAATATAGATTATACAAACCGATTTCCATCATGAGGGAAGTTTGAAGAGAGCGACCATTGAAAGCTCGCGTGATGAAAAGACAACTTCCAAAGGTGCAATTAAATGTCAGAGTAGGGCGAGCCTGCAATCCCCAGCGAATGAATTATATCGTAACGATTTAATCTTCGGTGCACCTCAATTCCCCGGAACTGCATGCATGCGTGCAATCATGATTCCTATGCCGGCTGAGAGATGACTTCTCACAATGCATTCATACTCTTGTAGCATATAGCTTTCAACCTCAACATTCATTTCAGTCTATATTGGAGTGGGGAGACTCATAATGAATATGTCAGTTAACGGTGTGCAACTTACAAGATATTAGGCCCAAAATCCGAATGTGAGTCAGTATTTATGACACAGTTGTTAGCAATCTTGGCATTGACAAGTGCTTGAATCCATAACATTACCCCTGAATCATGCATTGTACCTTTTCATATGTTTGGTTCGCCTGTATCTCTACATGTGTATCTCTCCTTCGTATACCAAATTCTCTCCCTCCTCCATTGACTGCAACATTGTTGTGAAGAATATTCTTCAGACACGGTCCAGATGAACACATGGAAGGCTAGTTATGCTTACAATATTGCCATATCTACCCCTAACTTAGATGCAGTATGTTGATACATTGAACTATCGTGAATATACGTGTGTCCTCCCAGCGAATATACCACGTACGGAGATTGTTGATTCTCCTGGATCGATAGTAAACTCAGTCTGACTCCTTGCAACTCAGCCGTCACTTATTGAGTTCTGCAGATTCTCAATGATGTACCAATTCTATGCCATGCAGTCACCTCAAATGCTCGAGCATTCACGCCTAATTACTGCATTTAGAGGAGTGATATGCAGAGGCACGCGTTTTCATTCAGGTTCTCAGTGCTCCATTTGGCCAGCACCAAGGGTGAGTTAATGTAACGAGCGTTCTTCTGGTGTGTCTCGTTCATGTGCGTCTAGTTCAGGTGCGTCTCGTTCAGGTGGATCTGGTTGTATTCAATGTGTGTTGGCTTAGGCTAACCTGCAATTCTGGCATCCACATTAGAAAAAAATGGTTCTGTCCGGGCGGAATGGCTCCTTCAGAGTAGACACACTCTGTCAGAGCTGTCAGAGACACCGCAGAGGCTGATTACTCCACGCCCGGCCTCAATACCATGCGGCGCATTCCATATCACTGTCCGATCACTGTGTCACCATTTCTTCTCTCTCAGTCGGTCTCCAATTATAAATGAATACTCTGGCGTTCAAGGCCAACTGTGACCATACAAAGCAATGGGTTCATTGGGCACATGCTTGCATCTGGATTGCAATGCGATGGGTGATGCTGCGAAAACTACTCCTTGTATTCCTTCTACCACCGCAGAACATGCATTGCTCTCGTTACTAATTATACAAATCTTTCCACCTCACCAGATCTACATGGCTATTGACAATCCATCGCTCGTTCTGTCAGTCTTCTGTCTGACTAATAGTTACCATCTCTGGAACTATGTCCGCGCAGCTGACGATGTTTCCCATGCTGAAATGTTGCCATGCAAAAGCTGCTGGTACTTTTCTCTCTTGTACAAATTTTGAGACGGGATCTAAGTTACCCAAGTTGTCAGGTATTGTGGTGAGCGCCACGGCTAACCAGTACTCAATGAAAGCTCAATCCTCATTTTGGAGCTAGATCTTGAATAGTCGTTGCAGTTGCCATGGCAGATGCCCATGCCGCATGCCATAACACATCCCCAGGTGTTGCTTTACCAACACCCAGTCGTTCCGTTGATCTCCTCCACGCAAGCTCTGGCTTCCTGTGCATCGACTCATATGATATATGCGTTCACCAACCAAACCCTCAACTTGAACCATAATACCGTGGTAAATACAGAGGTCCATTGCATACAGTTGTTCATCCGATATATATGGCTTCTTACAAATCTTATGCGGTATAAACTCGTGCATGCCACTGGATGTTGCCACCCTTTACATTGAGTCATGCGTATTGTCGAGTAATGCTCTGAAGTCTTGGATCAAAGCGTCAGGATTCTTTCCAATGTGGCAGTTTTGGGGCCCCATGAATTCGGGCTTCACATATGACTGGGTGCTCAGGAGGGCAGCCAGATCAGCAATGGAATGGAAGGCTTTGCAGGCAGCAGCGCTGTTCTCCCAACACTGAGCGAGGGCTTGGAGATTGGGGTCTCAGATTTCTAAGCAGAGAATGTGACGCTGAAAGGTGATTACTTCTGGCAGGTAGTTGAGATTGTGATTGGAGGCGTTCCAAGCGTCCTTGAGGTTGGTTTTATGTGCATGTTGATGTCCCTCGGCAGAATACTGTTGCAAGGCTCCGGATCAACGAATCTGTTCGGCCCAAGGAGACATCAAGTTGATCTTTTGAAAGTTTAAGTCGGCATCTGACTCCTTGGAAATATCTGTCTGGTGGCTGATATAATCCAACCAGGGGTTCATTTCGCGCCGCCTGTTGGATGGCGTCCAAGATTCAGCATTTGTTTCCTTGTCTACGTTTCGCTTCTTCATGAGTTTTGTTCTCAGGGCATTGGCTTTGGCCTTCGCCTTTTTGCTGGCTTGCCAGAGTATGACAACATCTTTGAAGGAGTGAAAACGATGGAAGGCGTCCTCCATATAGCTCAATGATGCATCTTTGTGAGATTTTTATCAAGCAGACATACAGAACTCTAAGAATGACCGGGTTCACTCAAGTGAGTGATTGAATATGGGACACTTAGCGGGGCTTCTGCCTTGTAGAGAGTGGGTTACAACTCTATACAGCTACCAGCTCATTTTGTTTATCTCCTTCTCATTCCATTGAGAAACTTCCTCATATGACATATTTGTTTGGTGTGAGGTCATGGTAAGTAGGCACGAATAACCAGATTGCATTGTACTTCTTGAGCCATTCGTGCGTCTTCGGGTAGTGGAAAATCCACTTCTGGAGGTGCTCAAGCATGCCGATCTGGATTGTATGGAGGAAGTTGAGCTTTGGGCGTTCGCTCACAGTACAAGGAATGTGTCGAAATTTGTTGAATACATGGCAAACATGATGCGACGAGAGTTCAGCATTGGCTGCGTTGGTGTTAGCATCGATGGGCGTTCTATATAGGTTGTGATCCCGCAGGGGGTGTTGCTGGTCAGGATGGACTTAATCTCCAAGTTCGATCTTTGGACACTCGCATCTAAAACAGACATGCCGCTCGAGATGATGTAGGTCACTATACTCCGGCCATTCTGCAAGCCATGCTCTTAAAACCGGTTTGCAATGCCTGACGTTGCCATCTGCACAGAGAACAATGTAATACCAGCACTCGGCACTGGGATATGATTTAATGGTCAGTGGCTGGAGTATCCGCCGGAGTACTCCATTCAGCACCTGTCGGGTTTTTTGCTGGTGCTCGTCCAGCTGCATCTGAGGAATATTACCGTTCTTGATTGGAGTCGGTAGGAGAGCGACCATTACGATGGTGTTGTTTGAGGGCATCTGGTGAATCTTCGAAGATTGGTTGCGAATTGTCACTGACACAGGCCACGCTTCTGTGTTCCCCGCAAAATTCTACAGATGTTTTCCATTGGACATGACGATTATGGGATCCAGTGTATCGCCCACTCTGAGCTGTGACTGAACATTGATTGTCACATTCTCATCCTCGAGTATCTCTCCTTTCCTGTGTCTCCCAGCACCAGTCCGCAGTGTGGGTTTTGGTATAGATTCGTTTTGGGGGCCCATCGCTGTTTAAGCAACGCTGAGGGGCAAAAATGAGATGCTTGGCATAGGCTGGCTGCCGCATCAACCGTCTCATGCTTTTGATGATGTCTCAACTCCAGTATTGGATAGGGCGTTGGTGATGGTCATTCCATCTCATATCCTAGAGAGTGTGTTGTTCCCACTCACCGAGAGGCTGATAATCTGGCATGCTAGCCATGAGCTTCTGGAGACCATCCCGGTTTTTGAAACTTGGGAAATGTAGAGTGGTATTTTCTTCCTCCAGTACGTTGTCATAGTATGTATTCATGCCCTTCTTCTTGATTCCACATTGGATATATTTGTACTCTTCACACATCCCAAATAGGTAGTAGGGATTGTTTGTTCGTTTGTCTCAAGGTTACCCTGAAAGTCGCGTTCCCAAGGCTCAGCAATATCAGCGTTCAGCAGAGCGACATCGCCTGGGTATATTTCCGTCCGCGGCAGAGATGGTGGTGGTGGAGACTGCGAGTCTGTGATATTTTCAAAGTGTTCAAGTTAGGGAAACACGTCCAAGTCTTCGACTGAATCTTGGTTAGTATTGAATTCATGACGCTGAGCGGGTTCAATGCGTCGGAGTGTGCTGTATATAATCAGATTCTTCTGGTGTGCAACTTAACGAGTTTCAGAATGGTGTAATTTGATATGTTTAAGTCGCCAGCTGCCAAAGGTGAACTTCTTTCGGCATGAAAATGGGGGGAGAACCAAAAGGGCTCTTCTCTAGCATTGTTGACGACATGCGAAGGGGTGGAGTATATAATGTAGTGTTACGGGGATGCTTAATACTAATAATGAATAAAAGATTTTAGTAAAATAAGTACAACCGCCTATCTTTTTTCTCTTTTCTCCTCGTCGTATCCTAGGACTCAACCTCTTGTCCTTGCACAAGAGCACTCGCTTCCCTGGCTGCTAGCTCGAGGGCCCCGGCTGCTAGCCTCTCCAAGTCGAAACGGTGCCACTGCCCGTCTCCGATATGAACAGAGATTAAACTTCATTGTTGTACAACCACTCCTCGAAAAATTCCTCGCATGGTAAAGCTCTGGTGTTGAGATATCTCAGCACCAGGTATCAGATATTCTCGAGTTGACAAAAATGCCGAACCACAACGTAGGTGTGGGTTAACTGGTGCTCAGCCAACTCGAAAAGCAAATTGCCGAAACTCTCAACAACCCCGTTGTAATGCGTACTTTGGTGGTGTGTACCGATGTCGACGCATAGACTGCCCAATCGCGTGTGTTTATGAGGGAAGTAATTTTGATAGATAGAATTCTTAATAATATTTTAAGTTCGTCTTTGGTATTCTAATTGTTGACTGTGGATTCCTGCTTGAACTTCTCTTCTCATTACCGGAGCAATGCGATCTCTTTATAGTCGTCTTTGAGGGTTTGTACGCCCATACTTCGACGCTATGACTCCACTGATAACAGATACGTGTTACGCCAATGAGGTATTAAAGCTTTAGTGCTCCTAATAAGAATCAGGCCATCCATTGCATATCTACTGGTCATGTAGTGTGTCAGATGAAACTTGAACTTAGACATCCCACAATCCGTTTGCATCGATAGTTGGAACATCTGCAGGACCTGGTCTGCAGTGCTTATAGCAAATTGTGCCTCACCTTAACAGCTATTTGGCATGCGCCATTGGTTTAATCGTCGACCAACCGACAATATGCCAATGTAGAACCTGACACGTCAGCTCGTATCGAATACGAAGCTGACGTTGCAATGCATACTAACTCAAAACAATGACCAGGGTTGCTTCCGGCCTCATATCCTTAGCCGACGTCATAATTCCCTCAGTTACGTCATGCTTAGACCGAGACCAGTCTCTTTGGCTGGGGAGTGCCCCGATAACTCTTATAGCCTGAGGCAATTAGTTGGAGATCCCACGTAATCGCATATTGACTATCTACTTTTGTATCTAATAACACATGTCCCGCTAGTTTCAGGAATAGTGAATTTGGTTGAAAACTATGCGCACGACTAAAACTAGCTTTCCCGCAATAGCGTCATAGTTGTATTATCTTAAGTGAATTCGCTAAGTGTGCTTGGTCACTTATTCAATCGACACGCGACTCCTATGTCACCTTGCTAAAGCTCATAAGACTGGCTTGTGTTACATGACATGAATAGGTGTTTTGCATATCACGTGACTTTACCGGGAGTAACTCCATGATATGTATTCATTGGACTAATGCATGTACCATTATCGCTGTTTTGAGGAGACCCTTAGTGTTAGCAACGGGTCTGGACCATCACTTCGGATCCGGGTATGGGTCGCAACCGAACCGGAGGCCGATTAGAGGTCCGGGTCGTCAATACACCCGATCTGTCGATTCGGGTACGGTTCCATTGACATCTCCCTACCCATTACAATTCGGCGGGTTCCCAGCGGGTTGTACAGCGGGTCCATCTGTAAATTCATACAACATGCTTGCTTTTGCTATTCGATTATAGTACTCAATCAAAATCGATCATTTGACATCCAGTAATCACATTTTGCATGTTTTGCATATTGCGAGATCA